>BNJU01002944.1_pt1 | contig 41656 bp, 54 predicted proteins | sample 8539281 | NCBI WGS metagenome assembly BNJU01 (sample SAMD00202456, study PRJDB9452) | human saliva metagenome | isolation source: human saliva | place: Japan
TGACCGCGGCCTCTAACGTTGAAGTGGTTGGCCACTCGCTCCTCATTGAGATTCCGGGATCTAACCCTAAGCTTCCTGCATTGATGCTTATTGCTCACCAGGATGTAGTTCCTGTTGTTCCTGGTACAGAAGACGCATGGACGCACGATCCCCTTTGGTGGAGATGTCGATGACACCTACATTTGGGGACGTGGTGCGCTTGATATCAAAGACATGCTCATGGGCGAGCTTGAGGCACTTGAGTATCTGCTTTCACAGGGTTTCTCGCCAAGGCGCTCTATCTACCTGGCATTTGGCGAGGACGAGGAGGTCTTAAGTCACGGCGCCACCAGACTTGCAGAGGTCATGGCCTCGCGAGAAATGCGTGCAGCTTGCCTCCTGGACGAGGGCACCACTACGTTTTTTGATGGCAGCGCTTACGGTGCGCCCTGAGGCTACCGTGGCCGACATCTGCATCTCGCAAAAGGGCTTCTTGAACGTTAAGCTTACTGCGAATGGTCACGGCGGACATTCCTCTAATCCGTTTGGTGGAACTTCGCTTGAGCATTTGAGCTGCGCACTTGCCGCTCTTTCTGAGGCTAAACCTCAACCTGAGCTTAATGACATTGTTAAAGAAACCTTCAAGGTTCTTGCGCCAGAAATCACTGAGGAACCTTTTGCTTCGCTGGTGCATGACGTAGATGCCAACGCAGATAAGATTGCTCTTGCCGCAGCTCAGATCAAAGAGCTTTATCCCTTTGTAACCACCACGTATGCTTTTCAACATGCTTGAGGGTTCAAGTAGTGCGGCTAACGTTATGCCTGGTAATGTCAGCGCAACTATCAACATTAGGCTGCTTCCTGGGGTGAGCGTTGAAAAAACCGTTGAACATATAAAACAGGTGGTAGCTCAGGCTGACCCTTCCATTGAGGTTGAGGCTTTGCATTCCACTCCCGCGGGAAGGATTGATTCTCCAGCTGGTGCTGGCTATCAAGAGCTCAAAGCCATTATGGAGCACTACCATCCAGGCGTTACCTTTGTTCCCGTCCTTTGTGTGTGGTGGCACTGATTCTGTCCGCTACGAGGGAATTTGCGATTCTATTCTGCGCATTTGTCCTTTTAGGCCAACGCCAGAAGATGAGGCAAACGGCGTTCATGGCATTGACGAGCGTATCGAGAAACGCGTGTATGTTCAGGGCGTCCGCGTTCTTGTGTCCTTTGTTAAACAAATGTGCCAATAATTTGCTATCGCGCAACTTACGTTAAAATAGACGTATGTTATGTTCTACAAAAAGGGGAGTGAAACGTTGCAAACTAGGCAGCAGCTAGCTAATCAAGTAGCATCCCAAATTAAAGAAGCAGCAGACGCTGATGCAGCAAAAGCACAGGCAGAAGGAACTATTACTGATCCAGTAGGTAGTTCTAACAATCCTTCCAACGCTATTTTTACTGTTGCAAACGTCATTACTTTTTGCAGATTGATTCTTACGATTATCTTTCTTGTGCTTTTTTCAACAGGAGGAAATCGTTGGGTAGCACTTGGCTGTTATGTAACTGCAGCTGTTACTGACTTCCTTGACGGCCAGATTGCTCGTAGAACACAAACCGTAAGCTGGCTGGGCAAAATCATGGATCCCATCATGGACCGAGTCCTTCTTATCACAGGCGTTCTTGGTCTCTTGATTATTGGTGAGCTTCCTCTCTGGATCCCACTCTTTGTTATTGGACGAGATGTTTACCTTACTCTTGGCGCTCTTGCTGTTCGCAAATTCCGCAGGCGTCCTATTGATGTTGTCTTTGTAGGTAAAAGCTGCAACTGCATTTTTGATGACTGGTTTTAGTCTGCTTCTTTCTGGGCATTCCCAGTTGTATCTGGTCTTGGTCTGGTAAACGTCAGTTGGCTTCCAGGTCTTAACTCTGAGAGCAGCTGCACTAGGTATCTTCTTTGTGTATATAGGAATTGTTTTCTCGGCAATTACCGCCATTGTTTATACTGGTGAAGCGGCTAAAATAGTTAAAGATAGTAAAAAAACACTCAAGCATAAGTTAGGTTGTTTATGACTTTCCTTCAGCACAACCATGTATCTTTTGCGCCAGCTCTCTCATAAGATGCTGGCTTTTTCTTGTTAGCGTGCTGCTTGTATTTTGTTTCTAGCTGCTCCTTTTTGCTCCTGCAACTACGGTTTCTGGCAGAAAACACCTCTTCTAACAAGTCTTCTGTAACCGATGAGCCAAAAACTTACTGAGGCAACTACTGCCATTGTTACTGACGCTCAAGGAAACGTTCTCTGGAGCAAAAAAACCCAGATCAAGAGCTTCCCTATGGCATCCATTACCAAAGGTTATGACGGCAATTGTTGCGCTTGATTCTGGGCGTTAATCTTGATGAGCCTTGTGAAATCACAGTTCCAGATCTTGAAGAAGGTTCGCAAGTTGCTGGTTTGACCTCGGACGATACGCCTACACTCAGACAGCTGATCATGATGATGCTGGTGTATTCCGCAAATGACGCAGCTTATAACATTGCTGTCAACGTATCTGGCTCTCAACAGGCCTTTGTTGATCAAATGAACAAGAAGGCTGCTGAGATTGGCATGACTCACACGCAGTTCCAGAATCCTCACGGCCTCGATGCTGATGGTCACTATTCAACCGCGCGAGACCTTGCTCTGATGGGTCGTTATGCGCGCGAGCACTATCCACTTATCGCAAGCGCTGTGCATACCAGGTCATACACTACAACGGTAGGAGGGGAGCAGCGCACGTTCCACTCAACCGATGACCTTATGGACACCTACCGAGGTCTTCTCGGCATTAAAACAGGTGCTGAAGACTCTGGTACTGCCTTTCTTGGGCGCTTCAAAGCGCGGAAACATTACGCTCTACACCTGCGTGCTTGGTTGCGAGACTACGCAAGGTCGTTTTGACGATACCGCCATTCTGATGAACTGGGCTTATCGCAATTACAATCGCGTAAGCATTCAGCGTTCTGACCAGATTGTGCAGATTCGTACGAGCGAGGACAACTTCTTGCTCTCTGCAGTGGTTAAACCATCAACTTCTACCACGTATATGGCATGGCCTGGCTCTAAAGACTTCACCTACCAGACCTCCATGCTTTCTCCCAACTATCCAGTAGCTAACAACCAGCTGGTTTCTTCAACTGACTGGTCCCAAGATTCCGCGCAGGTAGGCACCACCATTACCCAGGCACATCTTACGCTGTGGACTATTCCGGCCTACAACCTCTTTGACCTGCATTCGGTTGCTCCGTATCTCTTTGGGAGAAACTAATGTCTGAGCAGAAACGCTCTATCCTTCATACCGAGCTTGAGTATCTTGGCGCACAATTCTCAACCTCAACTGAAGGCTTCAACTTAGCCCAATCTTTCTATGGCGAGAAACCCCTTGAGGAAGCTCTGAAAGATTGCGCTCTTATTGACCTGAGTGGTATCGGCTACACACTGGTGAGTGGTACATCAGCTCAAAATTTTGTTGAAGCTGTCTTTGCAGGTAAACAGCTTGAGGTAGGAGAGACTTCATTTGAGTGTGCACTTACGGGAGACGGATCTCTGTCTTCCATCGGTCTTCTCGCGCGATCTGGTCAAAACGAGTACGTGGTACTTGATGCATCTGAGCGCTCTCTTGTTCTAGACGAGTGGCTTTCTATCATTGCATCAGTCGAGCAAAACGGTGTAGCTCCTTATGCAGAAGTGTCTTTAGAAGACGCAACTCCGCTGCTTACTCCGCTTCTTCTTGCTGGTAAAAAGGCCAAGAAGGTCCTTATGGACTACCTGGGAGAACAGAGGCTTCCAGAAGACTCAAAGCTTTGCAATCTTATGCTTGACCAAACAATCCCAGCACTTGTAGCCAATGTTTCAACTAAAAAAGTACCTGCATATCTGGTTATGGTTCCACCAGTCCATACGGTAATTCTTTTTAGAAGCTTGCTTTCTTTTGAAACAGTCCATCCTCTTGGACATAAGCAACTCATTGAAGGCCTTAAAACATATCTTCCATGGTTTTCAGAACTTGCAAGTAACACTAAAGTAGTAGTAGATAAAGATAAACTTGAGGGTTGGGGTTTACTCAGAGCCTCTGATGATTTCATTGGCGCAAGGGGTGATCTTCTATGAAATATGCAATTAATGCAGTAGGTGTTCCTGCTCCTATGGGACCGTACTCTCAGGGTACTACTGCAGGTAGATTGGTATTTGTCACAGGTCAAATTGCGGTCTCTGCAGAAGACCCAAAAGAGCTCATTGACGGAGGAATTGAAGAGCAGACTACTCGTGTTATTCATCTTGCTCAGTCAATTCTGGCAGAGGCAGGATGCACCCTTTCTGATGTTGCTCAGACAACTATCTATCTTGCTGATATCAATGATTTGCCTAAGGTAAACGAGATTTACAGGCAGTACTTTGTTCTTCCTGCACCTGGCAGGGCAGTTGTTGAGGTTTCTGCGTTGCCACTTGGCGCGCTCATCGAAATGGACTGCATTGCTTGTCGTTAAGCGTTATTATTATCTTGTAACCAAATTAAGGAGAAACCATGTCAACTGACGACATCAAACAGCAGTCACCAGACTCAACAGAGATTTTCCGCATGCCATCAGCTGACGCTACGGTTCCAGACCTTATGGCTCAACAAAAGCCAGCTCACCCTGTCCTTACTATTGTCAAGGGACCACAGACTGGTCAGACTTTTGAGCTCAATTTACCTCAGATTTCTCTTGGTAGAGACCCAAAGAGCAGTGTTTTCTTGAACGACATGACAGTTTCCAGAAATCATGCCACCATTGATCTCTCTAATCTTGCCCTTGGTTATGCAACTATTGAAGACCTTGATTCTCTCAATGGTACCTGGGTTGATGGTGCCATTATTAACAAGGCTACCCTGCGTGATGGCTCAACTATTCAGATTGGCACCTTCCGCATGGTCTTCCATACCAGCAGAGTTTCAGCTTAAGGTTAAAGGATAGCTTTATGGCTGATTCAGGCTTTCTTACCATTGGTAAAGTAGTCAAGAAATTACAGACTCTCTATCCTGACTTGAGTGTTTCTAAAGTCAGATATCTGCAGGATGAAGGTTTGCTTACTCCTACCAGAACTGCTGGTGGCTATCGTCTCTATTCCCAAAAAGACGTTAAGCGACTTGAGACTATTCTGTATCTGCAGAAAAGCCGTTTTATGCCACTCTCAGTTATTAGAGAAGAGCTTGATAGGCAAGATAAAAACCCTGAAGCTGAACAACAGGTCAAAGCTCAGACTGACGAGGCAACTGGAGCTGAGGCTCAGGCTGCACCTGAAGCTCAAAGTTCTTCTCGCCAGGCTCAACCTCAGCTTGATGGAAAGCAAGTGTCTCAGGCAATTCTTGGTGCAACGCATGCTGATGCCATTGTGTTGCCTGTAGATGATCTGAGGTTGTTCAGAAATATCACGCTATTGATCGCATCCCAGAAATTGTGGGATGTTCTGTAGGCTTTGTGCGTCAGCTTTCCGAAGCAGGCGTTATTGCTTTAAAGCGCTCTCCACATGGTAGAGATCTTGTAGATGGCAAGGACCTTACGCTCATCCGTCTTTGTAGCGAGCTTCGTCACTTTGGTTTCGAGCCCAAAAACCTGCGTCAATACGTTATGGCCGCAAACCGAGAGTCTAGTATGTTTGCAAAGTCACTTGTCGTATACGCCAAAAAAGGCGGGGGAGTTGAAGTTGACCATACTGACGAGACTCGTCAGAAGTTTATGGCTGCTCTGACCCGCATGTTAGGCCTCACCAATGCGGTTAGAAATGAACTTATCACTAAATTAGTTCGTGAATCTTTTAAGGATATGCATCTAGACGAGTAATCTAGGTATATATAACTATTCATTGATTTTGATTTTGAATGTGAGGACATTGTGTCTACGTATGATTATGAGAGTCATATCATTAGCATTCCTGATTATCCAGAGCCAGGCGTTATCTTTAAAGATGTAACTCCACTTTTTAAAGATCCTGAGTGCTTCCACGCAGTTGTTGATGACATTGCAGAGCACTTTGCTGATGCGGGAATCACCAAGGTTATTGGTGCTGAGGCTCGTGGTTTTCTTGTTGGAACCCCTGTAGCCTACAAACTGGGCGCAGGCTTTGTTCCTGCTCGTAAGCCAGGCAAACTACCTCGTGAGGTCTACGCACAGGCTTATGACCTGGAGTACGGTACCAGCGAGCTTCAGATTCACACCGATGCTCTTACCCCAGACGACGTTGTTCTTATTGCTGATGACCTGGTTGCTACTGGCGGCACCTGCGTTGCTTGTGCTCAACTTGCCGAGAAGGCCGGTGCAAAAGTAGCTGGCTTTGCATTTGCGCTTGAGCTTTGCTATCTGCACCCAAGGGAGATTATTGGTAAGTGCTTTGACCAAGAGGTCTACACCCTTATTAAGGTTCAATAAGCTAAATCACTTACATCAGACTTACTTTAACCTGACAATTTTGGCTGGCAAGACTACGTGCTTGTCGGCCATTTGTCTTATTTACATAAGCATTTTGTTAATCACAGTAAACTTGTTTGCAATACATAGAATTTCTCCATAATTGCAGGTCAAAGATAAATTTATGCAATGATATTTGCCCGCTCCATGCTATATAACTGCACAAATAGTCTTTTGGAATTTGTATGAAATGTCATTTTCGGGGTAAACTATTCAAATACTCGATAGGGTAGCTTCCTGTTTCACGGGTTTCTCGCCAAGAAATCGGCGAGTTGACTTTGATTTTTTATCAAATGAGCTATCCTAGATGGCAAAGCAAAGCAACACGTTGCCCAATTGATTTCGTGCTTTGCGGAAGGAGCTTATATGTCACAGCGCCGATCTTTCACAAGACGAGACGCTCTCTTATTTGCAGGTCTTGGTGTAGCTGCTACGCTGCTTACCCCAGCCAAGCTATTCGCAGACCCACAAAGCGATCTTGAGGCCGCATCTGCCCAGCTAGACTCTCTTGGTGCAGCTCTTGCAGAGGCCATGGATAACCTTAACGAGAAAACCTATGCACTTGACGCTACCAACAACAAGATTGGTGAGGTTCAGGAGCAGATTGCAGAGACTACAGACCAGCTCAATAAGCAGCGTCTTGTCCTTTCTGCAGCAATGAAGAGTGCTTATAAGGCAGGCCCACAGGAGACTTTGGACTTCCTCCTTGGAGCATCTAGCCCAGAGGACTTTGTCAGCCGTGTCTACTATATGGACCGCACCAGCAAGCAGGAGGCTGACTCCATCAATACCGTCAAGGCTCTTGGTGACCAGCTTCAGGCTCAGCAGCTTGAGCTTCAGGCTGAGCAGGAGAATCTCCAGGCTCAGGTCGCTGAGATGAAGACAACTGCAGATGGCCTTCAGAGCCAGGTTGCAGAGGCTAAGGCTTACTATGACTCCCTTGATGCTGAGGTAAAAGCTCAGCTTGCTGCTCAGGAGGCTGCATCAGCTAACAACAACGTTGCTTATGCAATTGAGACTGTTACTCGTGAGACTCCTTCTAATAGCTCAGAGTCTAACGACAGCTCTTCCAATGATTCTAGCTCCAGCTCTTCAAGCTCTAGCTCAAGCTCCAGCTCTTCTAGCTCTTCTAGCTCTAGCAGCTCCAGTAGCAGTTCTAACTCTGGCGGCGGATCATCATACTCCGGCGGTGGCGGTGGCTACCCAGCTGCAGGCGGTGGCGTTGCTACAGCTTATGCTTGCATTGGCTATCCATACGTTTGGGGCGGAGCTTCTCCTGCTTCTGGCTTTGACTGTGGCGGCCTGGTCTATTACTGCTTCCTCGGCTACCGTGCAGGTACCGCAGGAACCATTGGCCGTGCTATTCGCGCTGCTGGTAACTGGCATGATTCCCTAGACGAGCTCAACTATGGCGATATTGTCTTTACCCGTGCAGGCTATGAGCACGTTGGAATCTACATCGGCGGTGGCCGCATGATTCACGCAGCTAACGAGTCCGTCGGTGTTATCGAGGGTCCTGTTTATGCTTGCTATGGTGGAGGACCATTCTCCGGCTAACGTACAATTTCTGTACAAAGTTTTAACTCACGCACGTAAAGTCGTACAATATCCAAGTACGCTTTACGTGCTTTTTATTAACCATAAACTGCTAGGGGAGATTGTGGCGTTTCATCTCAAACATAAGACAAACGTTATTGAGCGTCACTTTTCTCGTAGATTTCAGGTAGCTCTTATTGGAGAAGGCCTGCTTGTTGGCCTTCTGGGTGGCGGCGTAGTCACGCTGTATCGCCTTTGTCTTTCTTTTGCAGAAGCTCAAATGCGCTCCATTACTCAATCAATCGCAGGTAATTGGCCTTATATGGCTCTCTGGTTTGGTGTTCTGCTCATTCTTATGGTGGCTGTTTGCCTGCTCATGAAGTTTGAACCCTACACCGCTGGCTCTGGAATCCCTCAGACCAATGCTGAGGTCATGGGATCTGCCGATATGCCTTGGTATCGAGTTCTTCCTGTTAAGTTTATCCAGGGCGTTCTAGTTGCCTTTTGGTGGCCTTTCTATGGGTCGAGAAGGCCCAGCAGTCCAGTTAGGCGCTGTTTCTGGTAAAGCGGTCTCAAAAATTCCTTAAACGCAAAAGGGGAGAAGAACGTCTTCTGGTAACCCTGTGGCGCTGCTGCGGGTATGTCAGCCGCTTTTTCATGCCCCTCTCACCGGCACACTTTTTGCTATCGAAGAGATCCAGAAAGAGTTTCATGCTCCACTGATTATCTCGGCAATGACCGCATCAGTAGGCGCTGACTTCCTGGTTTCTAACGTCCTTGGTATGAAGCCTGTCCTTCAGCTTCCTTACGTAGCACCATTACCTCATGTCGACTTTGCATTTGTTCTTATCGTCGGTTTTATCTGTGGTTTATTAGGAGCGCTCCACAATAAGGGAATGTTCTTTGCCCAGGGGCTGTACAAAAAGATAACTAAGTTTGTGCCTTTCTCGAGGCTCATTATTCCATTCATGCTAGCTGGAATTATGGCTTTTATCTGGCCAGATCTTCTTTGTGGCGGCGACGCCATTATCGAGAAAATCAAAGAGCCAGCAACGCTCACTGAACTCATGGTTATAGCGCTTTTACTGGGCAAATACTTCTTTACCACAACATGTTTTGCTGCTGGAACGCCTGGCGGAACTCTCTTTCCAATGGTTGTTATGGGAACACTTGTTGGAACACTGTTTGCCCTGGTAGCAACCCATGTTTTTGGCATACCTATGGCATATGCACCAAATTTTATTGCTATGGGCGTTGCAGGCATTTTTGCCGGAGCAGTAAGAGCGCCCGTCACCGGGGTAGTGCTTATATTTGAGCTCACAGGCTCTCTTGAGGCTCTTATGGCTATGTCTGCAGTTGCAATTGTGTCCTACGTAACCGCAAATATCCTGCGTGTCGACCCATTCTACGAGCACTTACTTGCAGAATTCTTGGCTTCTCAACAAGGGGAGTCTAAACCAACACTTGATTCTGGCGAGAAAATCCTTCATGAGTTCACTATTGGCCAAGGAAGTCCCATTGAGGGCAAATTGCTCCAAGATATCCCATGGCCTGACAAAGTGAGGGTTGTAACTATTGATCGTGCGGGCTTGGAAATTATTCCAACCGGCCAAACTGAATTGATGGCGCTGGACAAGATTCTTGTTATTTATGATGAGATGTATGAAAGCGATGTCATGATTAAATTGAATGTCATGACTGACTCATCGGTATAGCGCTTATCGCTGTCGCACACGTTACCGTAAAGGAGAGGGGCTCAAAATCCTTCTCCTTTTTCTTCAACTCATTAGTTTACATAATATCGATTATCAGACTTTTACATACTATTATATAAATAGTATCGACTGCAATAGTATACAGAGTTTCAATCACATTATTATTACCCAGAAAATGAGCCTCTGAGAGCCTTTCTAAGCCACGATATTAATTACTTATGAGTAATTACACCTACAGCTCTATAAACTATATTTGATGACATGATAAATTTGATGATTATTCAATTTGATAAGTTGGCGACAATACTGAATCTTTTATTTATAAAATGACTTTCTTTGTATCTCTCTAAAACTAATTTTTTTAGAACTGAACGTTTTTTTATAGTTATACATATTGATAAATCATCTTGGAATAATTTAATAACAGAGCTTTTATATAATCAATGTATTGATGATACAAAATTACACCGCATCATACTTCATTGTATGCTTTTGACCTTTTACTCCCCTTTTATATATCAAATAAGCAATCTACCTGCATAAATATAATAAATAGGCAGGTAGATTAGGTAAAAATTCTTCTATACAGTCAAACAATATATAATAATTGTACATCCGAAAATCACAGTCTTAAGGAAACATACTATGGAAAAACAAGCACTCCTCGCCCAATGGCTTCATGAACAAGAAATTGCTCATATCAAGGGATGGGATTTCTCCCATATTAGGAACAGATATAAAGAAGAGGATGATCTTCCATGGGACTTTGGAAGTATCATCAAATCCTATCTACACGATACTGATTATCTATTAGATATGGAAACGGGTGGTGGAGAATTTCTTTTGTCTTTTCTCACCAATCCTAAACAGACTGCAGCAATTGAAGGTTATGCTCCAAACATCAAACTGTGTGAAGAGAGACTCCTTCCTTTAGGGATAGACTTTAAGGCAGCTGACGGAGGAGATGAGCTTCCGTTTGAAGATGATTACTTTGATCTTGTTACCAACAGACACGGTAAATACAACATACAAGAACTAAAAAGAATTCTTAAAAGTGGAGGTATGTTTCTTACGCAACAGGTTGGCGCTGAGAATGACAGGGACCTTGTAAAGCTTCTGCTAGGCGATGGCGAGCTTCCCTTTCCTAAAGCTTATTTAAGTATTGCCAGACAAGAATTCATAGATAATGGATTTGACGTTATTGAGGAAGCTGAAGCCTATAGGCCCATAGAGTTTTATGATGTAGGTGCTCTTGTTTGGTTTGCAAGAATCATTGACTGGGAATTTCCCATACTTTGAAGTCGAAAAATACCAAGAGAACCTCTTTAAAGCTCAGAAAATTATTGAACAAGATGGCGTAATCAAAGGAAAAATTCATCGATACTACTTTGTGGCGAGGAAAAAGTAATATATCAACGCAATTGACACTATGATTCCAATTAGAGACAGTATTGATTTGTTCTTCTCGACGTATTTAGAAGATGGGCTACAAAAAAAGTATCAGGCAACTATAGATTTTCGGAGACAGCCATGAGAGTTGAACATATCGCATTATATGTAAATGACCTAGAGGGTGCCCGACAGTTTTTTGTAAAGTACTTTGGGGCAACATCTAACGACGGCTATCATAATCCTCAAACGGATTTTCGCTCATACTTCCTCTCCTTCGAAAAAGGCGCACGACTCGAAATCATGAATAAACCTAACATGTCGAATCTACCAAAAGAGATCAACCACACAGGATACGCTCATATTGCATTTAGTGTCGGAAGTAAAGAAAAAGTAGATACCCTCACTGCAGAGTTGAAAGCAGACGGCTATGAAGTCATCAGCGGACCAAGAACGACCGGAGATGGCTATTATGAAAGTTGCATTATTGCCCTTGAAGACAATCAAATTGAAATTACGGTTTAACTAAAAATTGCGTTTTAAAAGGAATAGAAAAATTTAATTATCTCAAGGAGTTACATGAAGATCGCTCTTATAAAGCCAAGCGAGGAAAATAAAGCCAAGCTCATAGAGATGCTTGATGAGTGGAAACATGATATCGAGACAAATCATACAAATCCATCTCCAAGACGCATTTTTCAGATTTGATCATCATGACTTTACAAACTATCTAGAACAACTAGACGTAAAGGAACCCGTTCCAGCTGGTCGAGTGCCTACAACAACCCTCTTTTGCTATGACTATGATAAAAAAATAATTTTGTTGGAGCAGTAAATATTCGCCATTCTCTTACTGAAGAGCTTTTTACATAGTGGTGGACACATCGGTGATGGAATTCGACCAAGTGAGAGAAGAAAAGGATATGCAACAGCAATGATTGCGCTTGCGCTCAAAGAATGTAAGAAACTTGGTATTGAGCGTGTTCTCATGTGCTGTCGTAAAAGATAATATCGGCTCGGCAAAAGTCTATTATCAATAACGGCGGAATACTCGAAAAACGAAGTTCTTGACGAGGACAATGTGCTTACGCAAAGATATTGGATTACTCTTTAGTAGTTCTTCTTGCCAAAGAAATAATAAGGGGACCGTAATTATTCGCGGTCCCCTTTTGGTATCAAAAGTTAAAGCTTCTTATCGAGAAACTCTTAGCCCTCGACAGGCTGTCCAAGATAGGAAGCTACAGAAGTGGCGGCAATAGCGCCGTCTGCTGCTGCAGTAATAATCTGACGCAGCGGCTTCTTATTGAGGTCTCCTGCGGTAAAGAGACCAGGAGTTTTAGTAGCCATACGCTCGTCAGCAAGGACATATCCCTGCTCGTCAAGGTCTACAAGGTCTGTCAGAAGCTCAGTAGAAGGTACGCGGCCTACCAAGACGAAGACACCAAAGCTGCCCTCATCAAAAGTCTCTGTGTGCTCTTCTCCCGTCTGGTTATTGCGGAAGGTGATGGAAGTAAGCAAATCGTTACCATCAACTGCAGTAATGCTGGTCAGATAGCGAATCTCTGTCTTAGGATTCTCCTCAAACTGCTTAATTGCAGTTGCGTTAGCTCTTAGGTGATCCTTGCGGACAATAAGAGTTACTTTGTCAGCAAAACGAGCCAGGAACTGAGACTCCTCTACAGCGGTGTTGCCGCCGCCGATAACAAATACCTGCTTACCGCGATAGAACATTCCATCGCAGGTAGCGCAATAAGAAACACCCTTGCCAGTGAATTTCTCTTCGTTGGTAAAGCCAGCATGACGAGGGTTAGCGCCGCCAGAAACAATGACAGCCTTTGCGTGATAGGTTCCCTCAGAAGTCTCCAACACAAAGAGGTTAGTCTCTGGATCCTTAACAATAGAAAGGACATTGGCCATGACGATCTCTGCACCCAGATCTGTAGCCTGCTTCTGAAGAGTATCGGTGATAGTGAAGCCGTCAGTGTTTGGCATACCAGGGTAATTCTCAACCTCAGTAGTGGTGATGACCTGGCCACCTACCGCCTGTTTCTCTAAAACAACAGTATCGAGAAGGGCGCGCTTTGCATAAATTGCTGCTGAAAGTCCTGCAGGACCACCGCCAACAATAACAAGGTCTTTAGTAATAACGTCTGCCATGATTGGCTCCAATCGTATAAATCGTAACTGGCTTTGTTATACCCTACTGGTGACAATCATTATCAGTTATCTCTAAAAAATAGATTGCACACAATCTATTCACAAATAAAAAAGAAGCGCGTCAAGACCCCCATCTTGAACGCGCTCCCCTAATACTAAAAACTAGTTAGCGATGATGAAGTAAGCAACAAATGCAAGCGTTGCTACCCACATCAAAGGCTTAACCTTCTTAACGTTTCCTGTTACAAGAGCAACAACAACGTAGAAAATGAAGCCAAAACCAATGCCGTCAGAGATTGAGTAAGTCATTGGAATACCAGCGATAACCATGAATGCTGGGAAGCCCTCAAGAAGATCATTCCAATCAATCTCGGTAACCTCAGACATCATCAGGAAGCCAACAAGAACCAGTGCGCCACAAGTTGCTGCAGAGCTGACGATAGAAATGAGAGGTGCAATGAATGCTGCTGCAATAAAGAGCAGTCCGGTGAAAATAGAAGAAAGACCAGTACGACCGCCGTCAGCAGCGCCGGATGCGGACTCGATGAATGTGGTAATAGAAGAAGCACCAAAGAAACCACCTGCAGCTGCAGCAGCAGAGTCAACAATGAGGATCTGCTTGATGTCTTTGACGTTGCCGTCCTCAGTGAGGAAGTCTCCCTGCTTAGCAATAGCCATAGCAGAGCCCATGGTGTCAAAGAAGTCAGACATCATCAAAGAGAATGCAAAGACGAGAAGAACTGGCGTTGTCAGAGCCTTAACAATACCCATGACGCCAGCGCTATCGGTTAAGAATGGTGCACCAAAGGTAGAGAAATCAAGACCAGAAACAATGCCAGTAGGGCTTGCGGTAACGCCAAGTGGAATACCAGCAAGTACGGCAAGAATAATGCCGATAAGCAGGGAGCCTTTAACACGAGCAGAGTAAAGAACAACTGTTGCAACAATGGAAATTACACCAACGATAAAGGTTGGAGAGAAAATATCGCCAAGAGCAACAAGTGTGGACTCATTTGCAACGATAATACCGCTGTTCTTGAGACCAATCATGGCAATAAAAAGACTAGGCCAACTGAGATTGCGTGGCGTAGGTTTACAGGGATTGCATCCATGATTGCTTCACGAAGGCCGCAGAGAACTAAAAGAAGAATAGCAATTCCTTCAATGAAGATAACTGCCATTGATGCGTGCCAATCTCCACCAGTAATTGGAGTAAGAGAGAAGGCTACAACAGCGTTTACACCCATACCAGATGCGCAAGCAAGTGGACGGTTAGAGAACAGACCCATCAAAATGGTCATGATACCGCCACCAAGACAGGTAGCAGTAATAGCTGCCGAAATTGGAACTCCTGCAGCAGCAAGAAGAGCTGGGTTTACTGCAATAATGTATGCCATTGCGAGGAATGTAGTAATTCCAGCCCTAAACTCTTGAGCGGGATTACTGCCACGCTCAGCTACCTTAAAGAACTTCTCCATTAAGCTCTTCCTTCCTAAAGAGGCTTTTCCTTTATGCAAGCGCTGAAGCGCTTATCACCAAAATAAAAAATTATTGAACGCCGCTTGAACCAAAACCGCCTGTACCGCGATCAGTCTGATCAAGCTCATCAACTTCAATAAGCTCTACAACAGGGACCTGTTGAATCACAAGCTGCGCAATACGCTCACCGCGCTCAATATGAATAGTTTCTTTGCTATCAAGGTTAATCGCACAAACCTTAAGCTCACCACGATAATGAGCATCAATAAGGCCTGGAGTATTTGCCCCATAGAAAGGCCCTTTTTAAGGGCAAGACCGCTTCTAGGCTGAACAAATCCTGCGTATCCATCAGGGATTGCAATAGCTAAACCAGTGGAAATAAGTTTGCGCTCAAAAGGAGCAAGATCAACATCTTCAGCACTTCTAAGATCTAATCCAGCGTCTCCTGTATAGGCGTACGAAGGTAGCTCAACAGTAGGATCAAGGCGTTTAATAGGTAGCTGGATGTCAAAATTGCTCATTAATTCAGGCTCCTTAATTCTGCACTAAATTCATCAACATCTTTGAAGTCTCTATAGACAGAAGCAAACCTAATGTATGCAACTTTATCGAGCATAACTAGGTTTTTAAGCACAATGCTTCCAAGGTCTTCAGATTTAATCTCGTATTGACCCTTATCTCTAATCTGAGACTCAATACCATCAATAAAATGATCAAGAGAAGCAACAGAGATATCTCTCTTTACTGTTGCAGCAACAAGACCTCTCATAAGCTTCTGTCTATCAAAAGGCTCCTTGTGACCGTCTTTCTTAACAACGGTGATAGGAATCTCTTCTAAGCGCTCATAGGTTGTAAAACGAAACTTACAGGACATGCACTCGCGACGCCTTCTAATGGCATCGTTATTCTCGGATGAGCGAGAATCAATAACCTTTGACTCTTCGTGACCGCATTTTGGACAACGCATGGAATCCCCTTTTTTCGTATAAAAGGAAGATACCATTTTACGCAGGTATTAAGTGTTATCAACACAGAATTCCGAGAGAAATTTACATAAATATTTACTATTTAGATACAGAAGGAATCTCTAAGGTTTGTCCAGCTCTTAAAAGAGAAGAATCGAGATTATTTCTTTCTCTAATCCAACTTACTTGCTGCTCTGTGGAGACGCCCTCAATTGGGTTGCTCTCTGCAATTGACCACAACGTATCATTGCTCTGAACGGTAATTGTTTGTGAAGCGCTATCCATTACAGATGTTGCAAATGAATTAAGAGCAGTTGTACGAAGGAAAGAAATCGCAAACATCAGAATAAATGATGCGGTAACAATAAGACCTGCAATAAAAGCCTCTTTGTTAGTCAGCGTCTTTACGTAAGAGACTTCCTCAAGCTGAGGTGCAACGGAACCCTTCTTTGCGCCGCCTTCAATAACCTTGAATGCAGGCTTATAAGAAGCAAGTGCTGAAGTGCCGTTAACCTGATACATCTTTGACTGATACATACGCCTCATATCGTTTCCTTCCGTAATAGTTTTTACGGAACTAGTTATATCTAATACACCGGACAAAAAGTCATGTCCGAACGTTTGTACTAATAGTATGTAGTACATTTGTTCGTGTCAAGAAAAAATAGAACATTCGTTTGATTAATTTTTAGAACACGTGTATTATTACTAAAAAGAAAAAGGAGGCTCATATGCCAAAGGGCAAACTCAGCAAGCGTCAGGCAGCAATTTATGAATACATCTGTTCATACACAGATCAACACGGCTATCCCCCTTCAGTAAGAGAGATTGGTGCTGCTGTTAATCTTGCATCTCCTTCAACTGTCCATATGCATCTAAAGGTCCTGGAGCAGTTTGGCCTTATTGATAGAGACCCAAAGAAGCCTCGTACTATGAAGATTGTTCCCCAGGCTTCTAGCACTTCTGACGCAGCAAAGCTCGCTCCAGTAACACAAGATGTAGCTAATAATGTCATTAGTCTTCCTCTTGTAGGACGTGTTGCTGCAGGCACACCTATTCTTGCTGAGCAAAACGTTGAGGAATCTCTATCTCTTCCAACAAGCATTGTTGGAGATTCAAGCTCTTTCATTCTTCGCGTACGTGGAGAATCAATGATTAACGCTGGTATTTTTGATGGTGATTATATTGTTGTAAAAGAGCAGCAAGATGCCCATGACGGAGAAATCGTTGTTGCTCTCATTGATGACTCTGCGACTGTTAAGACATTCTATAGAGAAAATAATCGTATTCGTCTTCAGCCAGAAAACGATTTTATGGAGCCAATCTACGTACAGAATCCTGTCATTTTAGGTAGGGTTACTGCACTTATTAGATCAATTTCATAGTCACAGTATGGGTGTGGAATTAGAACAATCCAAAGGTAGAGTAACTTTCTTTGATGCTATTCGAGGAATCTCAGTGGTATCAATGATACTGTTTCACTTTTCCTATGATTTGTTCTTTATCTCTCACATCAAGCTTACGTGGTTTACTCCTTTAGTCATGCAAATTTGGGTGCCTTCAATTTCGTATCCCTTTATTTTTATTGCTGGCTGCATGTGTGCTTTTTCAAAAAATTCCTTTAAGCGAGCAGGAGTTTACGGTCTTGTTGCTCTTGCAATATTCGCAGCTACCACCTTTGCGAATATTGATACTCCTATTAACTTTGGAATCTTCTTCTGCATGGCTTCATGCACCTTTGTAGAAGCCCTTATTTCACGTTTCGCTATTCCGCCCAAAGGGTATGCAGCGGCAATTCTTTTTCTTTTGTTATTTGTTATCTGCATTCCAATTTCTGCAGGTCACATCGGTTTAGGTAACACGATTTTCTCGTTACCAAAAGAGTTGTATCAAACACCGTATTTAGCCTGGGCGGGATTTCCTTCTCCATCTTTTTCATCTGGAGATTACTATCCATTGCTCCCCTATTTGTTCTTGTATCTAAGTGGAGCAGCATTTAACAGGCAGTTCAAGGCAGAAGGCTATCCTAACTGGATGAAAACATTTTCCCTCCCCCTTATAACAGAGATGGGAAAACATTCGCTTATCGTTTATATTTTGCACCAACCAATTTTGCTGCTTATTGCCTTATTCGTCAGTCAGAATATCGTCCTCTGACACCACATAAGGCTCTAAAAGTGCCTGCATATAGGTGTCGGCTTTAACTGACAGCAAAAGACCTTCAGCAACGTATTGCTCGTGTAGAAGCTGGCACCTCTCGTGAACAGACTTAACAAGAGCGCCTTTGTTGAACGGGATAAGAGCGCTAATCACCTTGTCTCCAGCGCTGGCTATTTCTTGAATCTTGTGGAGAAGACCGTTAATGCCCATGCCTTCTTGTGCAGAAATAAATACAGCGTCTGGATAGAGCGCTTTAAGCATTTGAAGTTCTTGCTCAGAAAGTAAATCAACCTTGTTAAGGACAAGAATTTGATTGCTTTTATCGGCCTCAATATCTTTTAAAATACTACGAACAACTGCAATTTCTTTAGATAGATTCTTGTCAGTTGCATCGGCTACCAGCAGCAGAAGATCAGCTTCTTTAGCTTCAACCAGTGTAGATTTAAAGGACTCAATCAGATTAGTTGGAAGCTTTTGAATAAATCCAACAGTATCGGTAAGAACAATCTTTCTTCCTTCATCAAGAGAAAGTGCTCTGGTAGTTGGGTCAAGCGTTGCAAAGAGCTCGTCTTTTGCATATACATCTGCTCCAGTTAACTGGTTCAGAAGCGTTGATTTACCGGCATTGGTATAGCCAACCAGAGAGACGCTAAACGTTCCAGAATTCCATCTGGACTTAGACTGAACTTCTCGCCGTTGACCTAACTGTTTGAGCTCGTTCTTAAGGGTTGAAATGCGCTTTCTAATAAGACGTCGGTCAACCTCAAGCTGACTCTCACCCTGGCCAAAGCGACTACCAATACCACCGCGAGTTTGCTCGCCCACCAGGTGACTCCACATACCACGAAGCCTTGGAAGTACGTACTGAAGCTGCGCAAGCTGCACCTGAAGTCGTCCTTCTTTGGTACGTGCATGAATACCAAAAATATCAAGAATCAGCGCTGTGCGATCAATGACTTTAACAGGCTCACCTAGCAATTTTTCTAGATTAGATTGCTGAGAAGGTGTGAGCTCATCATCAAAGATGACCACGTCAGTATTGGTGTTTCTAACCAGAGAAACAAGCTCCTCTGTTTTACCCTTGCCGATAAACGTTTTTGGAATGGGTGAGTCAAGTTTCTGTGTTAAACGCATAAAGACTTCAGCGCCATCGGTTTGTGCGAGGCGCTCAAGCTCGTCCATTGATTCTTCAAGCGACCAATCGCTTTTACCACAATCAACGCCTACAAGAATTGCTCGTTCAACTTTAGGAGCGGTATCAAATGGAACAAAACGACCCATAAACTCCCCATCTAAGACAAGGTAAATACGTTAGTTTTGATGCGTCTTACTGGCATTGTACGTCAAAATGATGCGCAAGAATCAGCTTGAGGGCTTCCTCAGGCGAAAGCTGATCCATATCAAGCCACCTGACTCGGCCATCTCGTTTAAGCCAAGAAATCTGTCGCTTAGCATACTGCCTGGTGTGCTGCTTAATAAGCTCACGTGTTCGCTCAAGGGATTGCTCGCCAGCAAAATACGCAAAGAACTCTTTGTAACCAATAGCCTGACCAGCCGTGCAATTCTCGGGAGAGACCGGCCTCAATAAGCGCCTGAACTTCTTCAACAAGCCCCTGTTCAAACATAAGATCTACTCGCTGGTTAATTCGCTCATAAAGACGCTGACGATCCATTGTTAGGCCCCATATCTGGGCGTCAAAGTACAGTGTATGAGCCTTTAGGCCCTCATGATGAGTTGCATACGACTTGCCTTCTTCCAAGAGCTCTAAAGCCCTTACAACGCGTCGCACGTTATTTGGATGAATAAGCTCTGCACTTGCTGCATCTTTTGTGGCGAGAAACTCATGTAAACCCTCAGGTCCTAGCTCTTCTGCAAGCTTTTCATAACGAGTACGTACAGGAGACTCGATTGAGCCTGAAGGAAACTCCATCTGGTCGATAATCGAATCAAGATATAGACCCGTTCCGCCACAGAATACAGGTGTTTTACCAGCATTAATAAGCTTATGAGCTTCTTCACGGGCTGCCACTTGGAACATCTGGACAGAATATTCTTCTGAAATGTTGGCACAATCTACCATCAAAAGAGGAACTTCTCGCTCCTCAACGGGAGTTTTAGCAGTGCCAATATCCATACCACGATAGACCTGCATTGCGTCAACAGAAATGACAGAGGTCTCAAGCTTCTTAGCAATAAGCTCGGACAATGAGCTTTTGCCTGAAGCCGTAGGACCAACAATGCAGATAACCGAGCCATGGGAGCTCATCGAGGATCAGACTTCCATGGTTCCGCGCAAATACCAGGTACGAGCCTCATCAATATGAACATCAACAATTTTACCGATAAGGTCTTCTGGCGCATAACCCTCTGGCAGATTGAAGTGTACAGTTTGGTTCTTCTCGCTGTGTCCCACCATAACGGTATCATCACGCTTGGAAGTGCCTTCAACAAGAACTGCCTGCGTAGTATTCAGATCTACCTGGTTAGCATCGTGTGCCTGCTGAGCCACAAGCTCTGCAAGCCTGTCAAAGCGCTCCTGGATGACCTCGTGAGGCGTGTTGTCTTCGTATTTTGCCGCAGGAGTGCCTGGACGCTTAGAGTAAATGAAGGTATATGCGGAAGAATACCCAGCTTCTTTGACCAAAGAAAGCGTATCCTCAAAGTCTTCCTCAGTCTCTCCGGGGAAGCCAACGATAATGTCAGTTGAAAGCGCCAATCCTGGAATAGCTGCACGCAGGCGAGAAACCACGTCTAAGTACTCTTCTCGTGTATAGCTGCGATTCATCTTTTTGAGAACACGCGTAGAGCCACTTTGAACCGCAAGATGAAGATGAGGCATGACAGCTGGTGTTTCCTTCATAGCCGCAATAGTCTCATCAGTAAGATCTTTTGGATTTGATGAGGTGAAACGGATTCGCTCAACGCCCGTCTGACCCACAGCACGCAAAAGCTCTGCAAAACGAGGCTTACCGTAGAGATCGCGACCATATGAGTTAACATTTTGGCCAAGAAGGGTAATCTCACGAACGCCATCTGCGACAAGACGCTCGCACTCACCAATAACAGCCTCAAAGGTGCGGCTGCGTTCACGACCGCGAACGTAAGGAACAATGCAATACGTGCAGAAATTATTGCAGCCGGTCATGATAGGCACCCAAGCGTGATACTGCTGAGCGCGGTTACTTGGCAGATCTGTGGAGAAGCCCTTGCCCTCCTCAGAAGTGTCTACGGCTACGCGGTCATTCTCGCCCCTAAATGCGCTGGTGAGAAGTGCTGGCAGGCTTGCAAGAGCGCTGGTGCCAAACACAACGTCAACGGCTGGAACCTTTTCACGGAGCTTCTCGCCATCGCGCTGCGCAATACAGCCGCCAATAGCAACAACGCGCTTACCTGATGGAGGCGTTGGAGCGCTGACCATGGCAGAAGCCTGACCGTAGAGACGCTGGTCAGCGTTCTCACGGACGCTACAGGTCATAAAGATGACAATATCAGCGTCATCGGTATCTGAAACCTCATTGCAGCCACAAGCCTCAAGCAGACCAGAGACTCGCTCTGTATCGTGCAGATTCATCTGGCAGCCAAAAGTTTTGATGTGATATGTTTTTCCTACGAGCTCGGAATTTTCAATCATGCTTAAAGTACCTCGTTATACTCAGTGGAACTAACAGCTGGAGTCTGCGTATCAGGGGCAGACAGTGTGTGGACATAAATGGCAATTTTTATTGCAGTTCTACTCTCCCCTGCAATTTCAATGTCAGAAAACGTTGGAGCGCAGGTAATGTCCAATCCACACGGAATCAAGAATCCGCGAGCAATGGCAACAGCCTTGATGCCCTGGTTGACAGCACCCGCACCAATGCACTGGAGCATAACAGGCTCGTTATCTTTAACCAGTCCCGCAATAGCTCCTGCTACAGAAGCTGGTGAAGACTTACTTGAAACTTTAAGCAAACCCATGAGTGCTCCAATTATTGTGCGTTTGTTCTACTCTTGCGACTCAATATCAAAAGTCACAACAATCTTGTTTTTACTTACACGAACACGAGGCTCAGCTGTCAAAGAAACATAGTATTTCTCGGACAACTCAGCAAAACTCTGCTCCATTTTTCGAGAAAAGCTGCTGATATCAGCCTTACTCATCTTGAGACCTCGGTGATCTTTCATCAGATCAACTTCGCGAGAAACCCCTTCAGGTTCAACAGTGTGGCTGACCTGTGCATACACACTACGCAAAGGCTTAATCTGCTCAGCAATAATTCTGTGAGCAGTTCTATCTGACATTGAAAGACCAAGAGACTTACAAACCTCAGAAAGCTCTGTTGCATCCACTGCAGCCCTGAAGCGCTCGAGAACAGGAACGTTCTCAAAGCCTTCAACAAATAGCAGGTCAGCGATATCAAGCGTCTGCGCAATTCTGCGACGGGCAGTAGCTGCAATCTCTGCAGCAGAGCCCAGCATTACCTCACACGAGCCTTTAACCTCAAGCGCAAAGTCACAGCAGGTACTGAATAATGTTATGAGGACCTTAACGGTTGTTTTGAGTCCGTCCTCATTTCAAAACCACAGGTTGGCCAAGTAGACTGATCTACTGCTCGGAAATTTTAGTAGTGTTCTACCACAATCTGAATAACAGAACCGAGTCCCGGAGCCGAAGCCACAACCTGGGCTGATTCACAGTTTTTCTTTTGATTGAATAGAGAGCCATGCCTCGGCCATGAATTCTCAACGGTCCATATGCATGCTTCAAGCTTTGAAGTTACACGAGCTTCAAAGATTTTTCTCCTGCATGTCTTTTTGGAATACCCCTGACCATCATCAAGTATGGTGATAGTTCTGAGCGCACCCTCTTTTGAGGTTGCAACATAAATGTGACGAGCGCCAGCATCGCGAGAATTACGTAAGAGCTCGATAACAATATCTTCTACCGAACGAATATCATGCTTTGCCTGTCTACGCTCTGCTTCTGCTACGCGTAAACGAACGTACCCCGCGCCGAGGGATTCCTCGACACGGAGTGCGCGTTCACCTCCCATGGAGGCGACAAAACCTGTTAAGTCAGTAGAAGTGGCTGCCATAAATTACTTAGCAACGTCTACAGCACGAGACTCGCGAATAACAACAACGCGAACCTGTCCTGGGTATTCCATCTCGTCCTCAATTTGCTTAGCAATATCGTGAGCAAGAACAGTTGCCTCGGAATCGCTAATCATTTGAGGCTCAACCATCACGTGAAGCTCACGGCCAGCCTGCATTGCGTAAGTACGCTCAACACCCTCGTGCGCATTTGAGATAGCCTCAAGCTTCTCAAGACGCTTGATGTAGTTCTCAGCAGACTCACGACGAGCACCAGGACGTGCAGCAGAAATAGCATCTGCAGCCATAACAAGCATGTCAAGCACGGTGTTTGGCTCAATGTCTGCGTGGTGAGCTTCAATAGCGTGAACAATCTCTGGGCGCTCGCCATGGCGACGAGCAAGATCTGCACCAATTACAGCGTGTGGAACCTCAACCTCGTGGTCAATTGCCTTACCAAGGTCATGGAGCAGACCAGCACGCTTAGCTGGAGCAGGCTCAAGACCAAGCTCTTCAGCCATGATGCCGCAAAGTACTGCAACCTGAACAGAGTGAGCAAGAACGTTCTGACCGTAAGAAGTACGGTAGCGAAGCTTACCAAGAGTCTTCACGATCTCTGGATGAAGATCGTGAATACCACAATCAAATGCAGCCTGTTCGCCAGCCTCAAGGACACGCTCGTTAACAAGGGCTTCAGCCTTCTTGTAGAGCTCCTCAATACGTGCTGGATGAATACGGCCGTCTGCAATGAGATTCTCAAGTGCAACACGAGCGGTCTCACGGCGGACTGGATCAAAACTTGAAAGAACTACAGTCTCTGGAGTGTCATCAATAACAAGAGAAACACCAGATACCTGCTCGAAGGTACGAATGTTTCTACCCTCACGACCAATAATCCTACCCTTTAGATCATCAGATGGGATATGGACGGAAGTTACTGTAATCTCAGAAGCCTGATCTGCAGCAACACGCTGAATAGCGGTAGAAATAATCTCACGTGCAGTTTATCTGCTTGTGCACGAACGCGCTGCTCAGACTCACGAAGAATCATTGCCTCATCGCGAACACTTTCAGAACGAACACGAGACAGAAGCTCATCATGAGCCTCGTCTTTTGTAAGAGCCGCAATGCGCTCAAGCTCTTGAGACTGCTGAGAAACAAGAGAATCCAAATCATTCTTACGACGATCAAGCTGACCCTGAAGGCTGGAGAGCTGGTGCTCACGCTTCTCTAGTGCGTCAGTGCGGTGGTCAAGAGATTCTTCACGCTGAAGAATACGATTCTCCATGCTACGGAGCTCACTCTTACGCTTCTTCTCTTCTGCTTCTGCTGCCTGCTTAAGCTGAAGAACTTCTTCCTTAGCCTCAAGAACAGCCTCTTTTTTAACAGTTTCTGCCTGGCGAGCTGCTTCGGAAGCAATGCGATCTGCATTAGTCTGAGCATCTTTTAACTGCTGTTCTGCAGTTTTAATCTTTGAATTACTAATGTTAGAGAGTACGCCGTATGCAAGGCCTACTCCCACAAGAAGGCAAACAATGCCTACTGCTGCTAATTCCATACCTACTCCTCAAATGGCGATTACAAAAGTGTTCAGGAGACTTTAGACACAACAGTATCTAAAGAACCCGCCATGAGCAGGGTTCATTGGCTGGTCATGCCACATTCAGAGATAGATCAAATGTATGAGATACCTACTGTATACGTGACGCTGGTTGCCCAGCGGAAATGAGCCTATTCACGGCATATTTATCGTATAGAGCATTGTAACTTTTGTCAATAAATTGCAGGTAGGAAAAGTAAAGTACATCAATACAACAGACTTATAAGCTAAGCAAATATATTCATTCAGATGTGGCGTTTTCATCCAAGATCTTTTTAGCAACAGATGATGCTATAGAAAATGAATATCCCTTTGTGGCCAGAAACCTGACAAGCTTCTCATAATCATTTTTTCCCGACAGGTGTTTTCTCTGGGCCAAAGAATACGCAACTTCAAATTCATCCACATCAGAAAAATAAGCGTCAGGCCATCCAGGGAGAGTCTCAACTTCAATCCCTTTTTTAGAAATTTCAGTTTTAATTTTAAGAGGACCCCAGCCTTGCGAAATTTTAGAACGTATATAAACGTCTGCAAAACGACTGTCATTAACCAAACCAACTTCAACAGCCCTCTGCACTGCAGGGTCTCTTACATTCTTCTGATAGCCATCAAGCATGAGCTTTTTTTGAAGCTCAGCTGTAGAGTAGTCCCTTTTTACAATCAAAGCCTCAATACGAGCTTTAATGCACTGCGTTGAAATCTCTTTTAACTCATACAGAAACTCATTACGAGAATAAGGTGTAAAACACCATCTTTTCTTTTGTTCTGAAGAGCACGATACTGTTGGAGGGACAAAGAATTCTCCGTCCCTCCAACTTCAGTTTCTAAAAAGTATCTTTTGCCTTAGGCTTTGCCTGACCTAGAACTGCCTGTTTCTTTTTGGAAGCTCAATCGTCCAAGAAATTTCTGACATTATTCAGCAGAATCTTCCGTTGCAACTGGAGCGCCAACTTCAGAATCTTCATCAAATACAAGGCCACAAGCAACTCGTACCTTGTGATCAATCTCTTCCATGAGATCTGGATTGGCAGTAAGGAAAAGATTTAGCTGCTTCTCTACCCTGGCCAAGACGCTCACCTTCATAGGTGAACCAAGCTCCAGACTTATTGACAATCTCAAAAATCAACAGCCATATCAAGAATGGAGCCCTCTTTGGAGATGCCTTGACCGTACATAATGTCAAACTCAGCAACCTTAAAAAGGCGGAGCAACCTTTGTTCTTTACGACCTTAACGCGAACACGGTTACCAACGTTTTCTCCGTTAACCTTAATGCTGTCAACGCGGCGAATATCCATACGGACAGTAGAGAAGAACTTAAGAGCCCTACCACCAGAAGTGGTCTCTGGGCTTCCAAACATAACGCCAATCTCTCTAAGTTGGTTAATGAAAAATACAAAGCGTATTAGACTTTGAAAGAGAGCCAGCTAACTTACGGAGAGCTTTGACTCATGAGACGAGCCTGAAGACCAACGCTAGAATCGCTGATCTCTCCCTCAATCTCTGCACGAGGAACAAGAGCACAACGAGTTCATAATCTACAACATCACTAGCGCCTGAGCGAACAAGCATGTCACAAATTTCTAGAGCCTGCTCACACCAGTATCTGGCTGAGAAATTAATCATCATCAATATCAACGTCAATACGAGCCGCATAACCTGGATCTAGTGCATGCTCTGCGTCAATAAAGGCAACAACACCACCCTAGTGCCTGAGCCTCTGCAAGAATTTCTAGTGAAAGTGTTGTCTTACCAGAGGACTCTGGGCCATAAATCTCTACGATACGGCCGCGAGGAACGCCGCCAATACCCAATGCTGCATCAAGAGCAAGTGAGCCAGTTGGAATAGCTTGAATATCAAAGGCAGGACCACCCTCACCTAAACGCATAATAGCGCCTGCACCAAATTTCTTCTCAATCTCTGCAGTGGTTGAGGAGATAACCTCATCTCTCATCACCAGTAGTACGAGCTTGATCTCTTTGAAACTGCCTTTTTAGCCATGAATACTCCTTGCTCTTTCTGATACCACGATAATATAAGAACAGACGTTCTATGTCAACGTCAAACATATACTCTATAGAGGGAATTTGTCTGATTTCTTTCCTTTATTTTTCCGCTCTTGAGCAGTTAATTTTTTCTTAATTACAAATTTGACTGTATAAGTCCTGCATAGCCGCAGAAATTAAGAGACTCAAAACAAACTAGTTTTGAGCCTCTCTATTAAAATCGAATTTTAAGCCTTCACAATTGCTTCATGAATTAATTGTAAAGCCTGCAAAACAGCAGCTTCTCGCACCTGTTCTCTATTACCAGAAAAATGTTTGCAGACCGTATGGGTAAAGTTTTTGCTGTTAATGCCAAACCAAACTGTTCCAACTGGTTTACCAGGCTCTTCTCCTGTTGGTCCTGCTATTCCTGTAACTGAAACTGCAATATCTGATCCAATAACGTCTCTAACGCCCGAAGCCATTTGAGCTGCGCAGGGCTCAGAAACAGCGCCAAGAGACGGTTCATCAAAAATGTCTTTTGAAACGCCTAATACCTTTTGCTTAATCTCAATGGTATAGCTTACAACAGAGCCCCTAAGTATGCTTGACGATCCAGAGATGGCTGTAAGAGCACTCTGCAACAAGTCCTCCTGCACAAGCACTCGGCTGAAGTTACGGTAATACCTGATGCAAGTATCTGAAATAACACTTTGAGCTTTTTGAGAACTTTTCAGAGAACATGGTCTTCCTTTACTTTTTAATAAGATCGGATATAAGCGGCGCTCAGAGAGACGCCATCTTGTTAAACTTCAGCAATGTATTGCCACGACTACAAAGTGAAGTCAATTCCTGACCAGGCTGTAAGAACTATCTGCAAACCCACATAGATACACGTTGAAGATAAAGAGCAAAACTTCCTGAATTATTCCACTCAGAATACTAGGCAAGAATAGTAAACCGCAGATAGTAACCATAGTTGTTGCGGCTCTTCCATTTGCCCAAGTCAGATGCGGCAATAACAACGCCCTTTGATGCGACAACCATTCCCAAGGCCCGACACCAAAAACTCACGTGCAACAATCACTAAAAGCACCCAAGGAGAAACCATATGCCACTCTAGAAGTACAAAAGAGCTACAACAGCAGCAAGTTTATCGGCAATGGATCTAAGAACTTGCCAAAGGTAGGTAACTTTATTTCACTGCGGGCAGTCAGCTGTATCAAGCTTATCGGTCAAAGAAATGACAACATAGCCGATAAAAACAAGAAAAGCTCAAGTTTAAAACCAGGTGTTGCCAGAGAATTCGCCAGAGATACACCCCAAAAGTTGTGCCAAGAGAAGTCAAAGGGTACTCAAGGCCACACGAGCACAGGTAACAATATTTGAGGTGTCCAAAATTGTCTTGATGACACGACCCATCCCTCAACCAAACGGTTGTCTCGCCAGACTGTGTGTCTGTAGTGCTCATACTCGCCAATCATTTCATAGCAGAAAGAATCTACCAGGTCACAGCGACAATATCTCCGACTGCGGCCTCTCCTCTGCAATGTGAACAGCGCATCACAGCTCCGGGAGCCTCGAAACCATCGCTATGGCCGATAAGTCAGTGCCCTCGTCGATTCTTCGATTCCGTCAATAATGACCTCACAGCGCTCACCAACGACGGGCGGTTGCGGCAAAGCCGCTGCTCTGACAAGGTCATGGCGGTGCTGGTTCACTCTCTTTACCGTCGGTAACCTGATCAGACATCTTTGTGCTTAGAGTTCCTCTTCGGCGAATAAAAGACGGAGGTGTAGTCAAACCCTGCTCCTGAATAAAGTCGAAGAGCTCATCTGATTCATCATCAGTCTCACCTGGGAAGCCGCACATTCGGTGGTACTGGAGAACCATACCAGGAATCTCAGTTCTGAGCATGATCAAAGCTCACGAAGTCCTGCAGAGCCAGAACGACCCATACGCTTAAGAATACGCTCGTTGCAGTGCTGAATTGGAATATCAACGTAAGGCAGAACCTCAGGTGTATCGCGAACAGTGCTGATGAGCTCATCGGTCATACCTTCTGCTGTGGTGACACAAACGCGAATCCAGCCCTTTATACGTGACGGACTCACCAGCAACCTGCTGCATGGGCTTATGCTAGCGTTGGCAGTTCCGACCATCTGCTGGTTGCATCAGGCATGGTCCTGAGCAGATACCGGTGTCCTCTGGCCAATCAGAATGACCTCACGAACACCACCTTCCATCAGCTCATGTACCTCTTGAAGAATCTCTCGGTCAGCAGGCCGAGTGATAGTGACCATCGAATGTACGGAATGGCGCAGAAAGCGCAGAATCCATCACAGCCCTCGGAAATCTTTACGTGAATGCACCGGCGCCATCAATAGTGCGCAGCATTCCATGGGCAGCAACAATGGATCGCGCAGGCTCAGGAATATTCTAGAACGTCTGCAAACAACGCTGCCGATACGCCATCTTTCTTGATTCCGCCGGAACAAACGCAGCAACTTCAGGGAGCTGCTCGTTAAGCTCTGCGCCGTACTCTGGCGTAAATCGCAGCCACTACATACGGTCAGCGGGCAGCTACGGATCAGCAGCGCTCAGCACTCCAAGCGTAGTCCTCAATAGACCTCTGTTGCTGAAGCCAAGAATGAACAGTGGTGCTGACAATTGCACGTCTGCTGAGTCTGGATCTCGCAACTTCACCAAAACCAGAGGCTAAAGACCGCGCAACGCATGCGACCTGCATCAACTCGCGTTTTAGCGCATCCCAACGTGACATGTATAGGACGCGTGCCCCATCGATAGTTGTTGAACCGGGAGGGCTGGCCAGCGTCTTTCTCCGCTAGGCTTCAGCAATCACAGACTGAAGAACATCGCGAGAAGCGCCAGAAACACGGCAGCTTATCGCTCAACGGTTGCCTTAGCCTCAACTTTCATATCACGAACATCTTTAGCAATCTTTCTTTGGCGCTTTCCTGGTCACCAGAAACAATTGGAGCCAATCTGACGCACGGTAGAGCCTGCTGCAGGAATGGGCTCCCCAACGAATAGCAGTAAGATCAATTCCGCGCTTTACGCTTTAAGCCAAGAACATCCCTCACCTGAGATGCCACAACACCGTATGAAGCTCAATAGTGATCCTACCTCTTTCTTTGAGAGCTCTGGCGTTGCACCAGAATCTTTAAAATCGTAGCGCTGGAGTTGCTTTTCACGAGCTGCCTGGCCGAAATGCATTATCAACTCTCCATCATGCTCCGGCACTTTCAGACACAACGTCGTGCTTGACTCTCTTAGCCATTTCCCTCCAGGCGGTAAGCGCGAGAAGAACTTCGCGTCGCGGCGTTTTTAGTTATTGCTTTTCTGTATTGCTGTTGGAATTCTGGTTATTAGTTGTGCCAGTAGTTCCACCGGCAGTGTACTGCCGCTGACGTGCTGTTTGTTTGAGTTCCAGTAGCTACTTTGCCGCAGTACCGCCAGCAGGCTTTAGTGCCCTGCATAGTCAGTGGCTAAGGATTCACTACCAGAAGCTATTTGCGTCATCGGCTTTAGCAGGTACTGTTACTGTTGCGCAACAGCGCCAGTGAGTACCTGCAAGAACGTTCCGGGCGGAATCAGTGACGGTGTATGTCTGAGACCATGGCCAGTAGTCTGCATCAGCCTCAACACTCTAAGCCACCATCAACAGTACTCCAACCCAACTGGTCTGACCATCTGCAACAGTAACCACTACGCAGTCTCGCTTTAGAGTCTCTCTCTTCCTTCTTTGGCTCAGTTGTAGTGCCTTTAGAAGCACTTTCAGTTGAATCCTTCTAGAAAGTGTCCGTGTTGCTATTTGCAGTAGTGGAATTCTTTTGAAGAATCAGCTGTTGAATTATTAACGCTTACCGTCTGCTGTGCGGCAGTAGTACGAGCGTGTCCGCGCAGGAACGAACGCTGAAAAGCAAAACGGCAGTAATAATCACAATCATATGAGCAAACACAGTGGCACAGTAGCGTCCTGTGTCAGAGAAGTACCTGAAGTGCACCCATAACGCCCGGTCTGAGGAGCACGGCGCTGCTGAGCAGGTCAGCGCTAGATGGCTGGCGACTGGCGAACAACATTAGGCTCATATCTACTCTGCGCAATATTTCTAGAGCCACGACGACCGGAAATAGTGGTAGATGCGCGCTCGATAAGGATCTGCCGCATGGTCATAGCATGAAGGTCATCGGTGTAATCGCTTTGAGCAACAGTTCTTCTGGTTACATCGTCTTGTAGGCTGGCATGCTTAACGCCCGCAATACCCACACGTTCTGCGCCGGAACGCCACCACGTGGTACGACTTGCCATGGTCTTCTAGCGAGAAGCCTCTTCATCACCAGCGTTATACTGCATGACCCGTGGCGTAGCGAGAATATGAGTAGCCGCCAGTCGTCTTCAGGATGCCCAGAGCACCCAGAGGCACACCGGTCTGCCTGGAGCGAACACCAGAGGTAGGTTGCGTGCGCCCATATCGTTGTGCAGGGCCTCTGATGTGGGGAGTAGACCGTGGTACCGTACGCAGTGCTCACCCGTTACCGGACTTCCGTTTACGACATCATAACCAGCAATACCAATGGCCAGATCTGGGTATCGCGCGCGCACGACGACGCAGCTCATGAATGAAGATATGACGCTTTTCAAACTCGTAACTCTCTTCCTGAAGAGATCTACAATCTCACGCGGATCAAGTTCCTAGGTGAGCGAGCATACGAAGAAAAAGCATGCCCTGAGCATAACCCACTCGGAGGCATATTCAGGAAATCGCCTCCCTCAGCAATATGCGGCTCGCTCTCGAGTAAGCGAAGAATCTTGATGCTTGAGTGATAGAAAGCCCGGAGCTGACGTCTGCGCACGTGTCACTCTCACCAAAACGAGGGCGTGGCATGCCGTTACTCTCTACCTCCCTATAGGCAGCTGTCTCTGAACTTTGAGCTCTTCGAGTTAGCATCTTTATCGATAAGAACTTCGAGGCTTTTCGATCCGCTGGCTGGGCCAACAACACCTTTTGCTCAAGCATATCCATCATTCTGCACCAGCACGAGCATACCCAACAGAGAGTGCTCTTTGCAAACCAGATGCAGAACCTAGCTGAGAATCCACAATGCTGTGCGTGCTTCCCAAATAAGTGGGTCGTCTGCCTGTGCCATACCACCAACCCGCCAGCGCCATCGGCCTGTGTCGAGCATGCAATCGGTCATGTTGTCATGCAGAGGCCCGGCCACGCGCTGAGTGCGGATGCCGTACCTAACGGTGTCCTCAATCTCCCGTCAGAGACCCAGCACCCTCGTGCGCGATTAGGCTTTCAGCGTATAGTTTCACCAGCATGTCGGCCCTCTACCCAGCAGCTGCTCAGCGCCCTCGTCCACAGAATAATGCGGGAGTCTGGGGAAAGAGTTATCAACTGCGAAAGCAACATGGTTGTCGATGTCGTCACGGATTAGACCAGTTACGACGTCTCGCAGAAGGACGCCAGCGTTGCAACAATCAGGCGAATACCCGCAGCACGAGCTGTTGGAGACATACATGACACGAAGACTCAACGTAGCCAGCAACCATCATGAGGTCAGTAAGCTCGTCGATGATGACAACGACAAAGTACGGCATAAAGCCGTGAGGATTCTCCGTATCAGCGTACTTTATCGCCATCAACACTTTCTGTTGGTACGTCTTAATGTCACGTACTCGTAGTGCTCAAACTACCTTAAGGCGACACGCTCCATTCGCGACGCCCCACCGAAGCGCACTTTGCCGCCTGCCTTGGCTCGGCAACAACTGGAACTGATACAGATGAGGAAGGCCGGCGTAACCTGCGTAAACTCAACGCGCTTTTGGGTCAACCATAATAAGGCGAACCTGCTCAGAGTTGCGCGCATGAGCATAGACATGACAATGGCGTTGAGCAGGACGGATCTGCTAAACCAGCAGTGCCAGGCAGCAAGTGAGAAGACTTGCAAGGTCAACAACAATTGGCTTGGCTCAGAATCACGACCAAGTATGCACTGAGGACCACCCTTTGTAAATGGAAGAACGTCAGCCAAATTGACTGCCTGGGCTTTTCCATTAGAATCTCAATACCAACCAGAGAAGTTCCAGGAATTAGTCATACGAACAGACTTTTTGCCGCAAGTGAAAGCGCAATATCGTCCCCAAGATTTGAGATCTTGTTGACGCCTGCCCTCGCCCATCGAAATCTTAAACGTAGTGACAGAAGGTCCTGCGGTCCAAATCCAACCACTGGCTCGAGGCCAAACCTCAAGGTAGCCTGAGTCTCTGAGCAGTAGCTCCAAGCTCATCATCGCCATACGGCGAGTAGCGGCCGAGCTCTTGTTTGTCTCTCAGAATGGTAAATGGTGCAGCTCATACTGACTCATCGTCGTCACTCTGGGCCTCTTGAGCTGGTCAGGTGTGGCGAGAAAATCTGGTGTCGTTTTGCTTTACCCTTAGGTTGTTTGCCTATGTTTTGTTGTAGGAGCAAGATCGGCTACAGCAACATCGTCTCGACAACGCATCATCTGGCTGGTCCTTCTTCTTAGAACGCAGCTTTATTCTCAGCCTTTATCAATGAGCGTAGTATGGAGCATCTCCTGCGTCCTCTGCGCCTCTTCTTTCCTCTGTAAAGACGGGCGTCACGCTGACATGATGAAGTCTTGCGATTGCCCAGACACGTGGTCTCCTCTTCACCGGTCTCAAGTCAAAGAGAGAAGACTGTGTCTCAGCCACGTCCACCCTGCGTTTTGCAGGTTGTGGAGCATTTGCAGCGTAGAGCGCCTCTTCTTTGCGGGTGAGCACGCCTTTTCTTTACGGTAGCGATGATTCTCGCGCGCTTCATCCAGGCGGAAGCTCACGCGCTCAACCATGTCAGAAATGGAGAAGCCGCAGATAACAACGCCGGCAATGATAAAGCCAACTGCAGGACATTGCCCACTCACGCGGCCAACAAAGCGCAGCAAAACCCAAGCAATACCGTTGCCTCACATAGCCACCAGCAGCCTCTAAGACTCTTATTCTAGAAGCATGTCTGAACAGACTCCAGCTCTGGGAAGTGAGCGAGATAAGAGCAAGAGCACAAGAACGTCACAAGACCAAAGCGACGTGTGTAGAAATTCCTGATCATCACGCAAAGAAGGTCATATAAAACACAATACTGCAATGGAAAGAAGGCTCCCGTACCAAAACAGTTTGATCCATGACCCATCGCGCTGGCAATAACAGCGAGAAGGGACCGATAATGGACAACAACAGCAATACACCACTGCAAGAACAACACCACATGATGTCGTTCCCCACTGCGGCAACCTACCCCGGGCGAAACGGCGTCTAGTTTCTTTTGCTGCGTTAGGTGCGTTTAGAGAACATGAGCTCATACCTCCACAATGACCGGAATAACAATTACACGATACAGTTTTGCTCAACAGAGAGAAGCGCGTTACGAAACGCCTCTTTCTCATTGCTCAATGTCGACTTCGACCAGGGAAGGCCTCTCGATTGAATCTCTCACAAGATCTCTGCGCATCATTCACAAGCTCATCGTCGACAACGAAACACCACGGCCAGAAATCCAGCCAACACCTGGCAGCTTTCAGACCAACAGCGGTTACCACAGCGGCAACAATGCCGTACTGAGAAAAGACGCTACGGTCACGAGAAACAACAGGTTAGCGTCGGTGACAGAGACCGTCAACGCACCACTCCACAGACCAACCGTCTGACCACAGGTAACCCTGCCACTCTCATCTCTGGCAATGCTATCAAAATGAAATGATTAGCAGAACCTCATCTGCTGACAATCTGCAGAGCACGCAGTGAACGGCCTCACCGTGACTCGGCATAAAGTTCTTGACGGCACATGGCTATTAAGCACCCTCTTCCTTACTACCATGAACAAAACATGGACAAGTGCCTGACTCGTCAAATCAAACAATCTTAGAAAGCGTTGATGATGGACGAACGACCTTCCCGTTACCTGAACAGGAGTTGCAGAGAATATTACGTAGTCCAGAGGACGAATGGAAACGACTTGTGCCTTCCGTTTGCTGCGTGCTAGAGCACCAGAGGCTCTCCTGGAACCGGTACAGAACAACAATGCGATCATCTGCGAGTTTATCAACACTCGCACGCATCAATGATGTCTCTTGTCTCGCGATGTTGCGGTGCAAATCAAGCTTCACGCGCAACCTTTGTGCTGGTAATCAGAGCGATGCGCACCAACAACCTCACGCTTTACCGCAACAGAGGCATCGCAACACCATGGTGCAGGCGGTGAATGTGGTTGAGAACGACGTGCAACAAAGACGCGACCAGTTGAAGTCACTTAATGAGGTAGACGAAGCGCCCGCACTCAAGCAGAAGCCTCGGATGGAGTCATACCAGGGCGATTAGCGTTGGTTGAGTCAGACAACAGCAGGTCGTGCGCTCTGAGCTGCCAAACCTCCGCAGTGATAGCCGGTCATGTCTGGACGCACGCATCAATTGGAGTTCGATCTGCTTGTAGTCACCGGAGTGAGTCAGGGTTCTCTGCAGTGGGTCTTCACATGAATACCAAAAGCCGCAGTGAACAGAGTGAGTCGTCGAGAAGAACGATGTCAAAAGCGCCAGCTGACCTTTGAACCATCAGTAACTCTCACGAAGTTTGTACCCACAATCTTGTGGTATGGCAAGCTAACAATAGCCAAGCCGTTAGAGCTTACTGGATAGATTGGCAGACTCGCGAGTAAGGTCCATGCAAGCAGGTACGAAGAGCAACCCAATGTGGATCCTCGTGACTGCGGTAATCAAAATACCACGAAGCTATCTCTCATTTTTCAGCACATAGGTAGTCTGGCAAATCTAGGTCAATACCAGGCTGTTCGTCATCTGGGAACATTAAAACCAGCATCATCAGCACCATGGTCATTACCGTATTCAAAAACGGTCATAGCCCTGCTAATGCCATCAAGTCCGCCCATAGGAAACGACTCTCGAGCTGGCTCTAGGCATTAAAACGGTTTCCTTCAAAAACTTTCTATGACAGACGCAACCGTAGCGCTGTCTATGCAGACTCTGCAAAATCTACATGTTGTTTAATTTATATAAAAATCTGCACGTATTACGCCATATGTTCCAAAGAATCGTGCAAAACTTCAACAGACATCAAGAGAGTTCGACATGCATCGAAGCTCTTCACATTCATGTACAGCGAGTAAGACTCGCGTCGAGAAACCCATTGAGTTTGAGCGTGCCTTATGCGTGCCGTGGTGACGACGTGGGCTGCCTGCAGCTCAGAGTTGCCGCCGTTGTCGTTGTCTCTGACGACGTGGGCGACTGCCCTCACGGTCCTTCTCTTGAGCACCTGTCGTGCGCTCTGGCTTACTCAAGTACGGTCAGCAGGAAATCTCGCCTTTCGGTGTCTACCTCCTTGCTGACCTCGAACCTAACCTCGTCGCCAACAGCCAGGACATCCTCGATCTTCTCGACACGTCCCTGTGCAACGCGGGAAATATGAAGCAGACCGTCCTTGCCAGGAAGGAGCTCAACAAAGCCGCAGAACGGCTGAAGACCAACAACGCGACAACTGTACTCCTCCATACCTTCAACCTTGACGATATCTTGATGCGCTCCGCAGCAGCTCGCGCGCACCGTTATTCCACAAAAGACTGTGCATCCTCCTGATAACGGTTGCGCCCCTCCTGATACCGCGGATAACCTGCCGCCAGAACCAATGACGCAGAATCTATCGGTTTGGATAGAAAGAGATGATCATGGAGCGGTCTCTTTGGTTCAGTACATGAGAGAATCACCAAGCATCTTGTTCCAAATGAACATGCGCCCTCTTGATCCTGGAGAAGTGCGCTGCAGAATCTTGGAGTAAGACCATTGCCTTGTTGTCCATCTGCATTGCAGTAATACCTTAACAGATTTCACACAGACCCAAGTCCAGTCACCGAGGAAGTCCTAAGACCCTGGATATCGGTAAGAACAACAAACTTGCCGTTCTCCTGAATAAGACCCGACAACACCAGAAACAGGACGCTTCAGAGGAACGCTCATCCATAAGGAAAGGTAGAACCGCAGGTACCGAAGCCATTGAAAATATTGGACCTCCATTACCTCAGAAACAACGCGCTGATGTAAAAGGAATCCTCGGAAGGAAAGACACAGAAGGCGCGCCTGCAAAACTCCTCACCAATCATCACGGCTTTGACCGCCCCACCAGTCCCAGCAGAATGGTGGGAAGCTGGTGCAGAATGTAGCGCTGCCATCCATTGGCTCCCAATGGTGTCAAACGCCACTCGTTGAGCATGCTAGGCGGCCTCGATAGAGAACCCGAGTCTGACCACGCCTGGAAAGACCAGGCCGTGAACAAGTGGCAGGTAACAAGCTTGACCATGATTGGACGGATCCTCCCCGCAACACCGTCACGCCTCTTCGGTCTCAACAACCATGACGCGCATACAGTGCTTCTCACACCCAGTCAACGGCAACAGCGCACTCCAAAGCCCTGCTCCCTCCCTCGGTGAACTGAGCCATCCGTCCATTAGGTCAGCAACCTTCTGCATACGGGACCGCTTGTCACGTCCTAAGAGCAGCACCCATCATTGTTAGTCAAAGATACGGTCATGAACCTCAACGATTAGCTCGTCAAGGATGTAACTCAGCGCTTGACGATAGGCCACAACCACTCCCACTTAGCACAAACTTTGCTCGCAAGGCCGCAATTGCCTCCTGACCAAATGCCATAGCGGAGAGCATATCCTCTTCGAAATCCTCATCTGCACCAGCCCCAAGCATAGAAACAAAGGCGTAAACCGCCAAGCTCAAGGTCAAGGTCAGAGTGATCGCGCCTCTTCAAGGTTGGGTTAACCAGGAACCCGCCTGTATCAGCTTTGCGCCAATACGGACGCATGCGGCCATCAAGCAACGCCACCAACACCAGGCAGCAGATGCCCATGACAGAATGTATCGACACGTTTACCTGATCGGCAACAAAGAAGTAAAACAATCTGAACCCATTCGGAAGCCATTCAAAGGATGGGCGCAGACGTCAATCATACGAGCATTAGGTTTGCTCTCGGATGGACGAGACCTCACGCGAGGCATCCACCAGGAACACGACCACCGCAACATTTTTCAATAAAATCAACAGTCAGTGGGAAGAAGTCGCACTACGCTCCCCGAAACCACCGGTGAGAAGGGACAGAATCGCAGCACCCAACGATAAGACCCTCGTTGCCCGCTTTGCGACTCACCAGACCTCAAGTTAGTGCACCAGTGTCAAATTATATTTAGTCATTTTTCCTCTATCTGCTTGCCCGCCAAACGGGCTCAAACATAAAGGCTAAGACAGACGCACCCAAAAAACAACCCACTGGATGTTGTCGCGATACCCAGGAAGCAAAAGAGTACTATACTTTCAATGTCGTTCGACTCTGATAAGAAAAAGACGACGACGCTTACCAACTAATCAGAAGACCACGACGAGTGTGAATCCTCTGGTGGACCTCATGGTCGGTGAGCTGACGAATCACCCTTCAAAGAAGAGCAACCTGAACCTGTGCAACAAGAGTCCTTCGTCCTGCCGTACTGCTTATGAGCTCAGCTACGATCCATAGTTGCCATAATAACCGCCTTTCGCGTTGAATACCTGATCAGAGAAGCCAGAACATTAGCCTAAACAAGGAAATAACCACAAGAGGATACCAGTTACTGGTGAACTTCTAACAGTAAAAACCACTTCAACTACAGATACGAGCAAATTAAATGCCTGAGACACGGCCTCATGTGGATGCCCAAACATGAGCGCTTGTGAGCAAAAAAGAGCGCAGTTTGGTTAACCTAAGCAACAACAAGCTGGTCAAAGGTGTTTTAGCTGATGACAACCACTGAGAGCCCGGCGGAGCCACCACCATGCCCTCAACTTCATGCGCACAACTTCAATACGTACCACCAGCGCTGGCGAAGCACGTCAGGGCTTCATCTCCAGGCAATGGCACGATTCCAGCTCAGGATCGCCAGCCTCGTGCCAAGACCTGTAAATTTCACGTAAGCGGCAACAACATTCTGGCAGCCATCATCTACTTTCGCAGGCCCCTGGAGAGCGCGAGAAAGCAATGGATGAGAACATGTTCGACGCCGTCGATACACGAAAGTATGTGCAGCCTTCGTGATTTGCCGACGCAGCTGCTGGCTCAGGAAAGATCTCCGCGCATGTGCCTGCTGGGGTTGCGTCGACTGAAGACAGTCAAGCGAGCGACCTTCGCCAGCAGTGCCCAGCTGGCAGAAGAGTTCAACGCGGGCGCAGCGGTCGTCTGGCTTTCTACACCTCTTTGCGACAAAGGCGACGCCTTCTTTCTCCCGACCGGAGAGTATGGTTAAGATAAGGTCTCGCTCAGCGAGGCTTTTGTTCTAGCCTGCTTATCAATTGCTTTTGGCATTTGAGGTAGGTCTTTCTACCAGGCACAATTAGTCCTCAGTTGAGTAACTTCAGCGTTAATCTCGTTGGCACTGGCTGCCTCCAGAGAGGCTGAACGCGCACTCGCAGGTCAAGATAAACCTATGGGTCGTCATCAGTTTCTCTAGACTTTTCTAGCCTCAACACCAACGTGTGCGCAGTAATCATAGAGCCACCCGGCCAACTACGATGCCCCTTTGTCCTTCTCAACCAACCAAAATGGTGGCAGAAACAGAGAGGACCGTCAACGTAACCTAAAGAAACCGAGACAACGGCAACGGAATGGGAATTTCGACGAAGGTTCAGCAAAAAGCTTCTCATAACAAACTTGCCACCAGGCCTCTGGCACGCAAGTCGTTCCATATCATCTTTCAACCACATATAACCCCAGAAGATGAGCTCAAAGAAACAAATGCCTGATAAAGTCCAAGCAGAAACAACAAGCATCAACATCAAAGTGGCAAGAGTTGTGCAGCCTGTTGCCTGCTACTTGCTTGAGTTGCAATGTCACCTTGGTAATAACTAGCAGCTAGAAAGGCATGCCTGCTCAATATGATTGCAAACTCATCTCCCCACGACCAACAGGCTTGAGGCGTCAATCAAAAGCAATGACATCATGTCATTGCTTCCTCTGAGCGCTGCCCTTGTTGAGTTTTTTCCAAGAGGCTTTTAGGCTTGTGGAGGCCTGGGGTATCTACAATGACCAGCTGGGAGTCTCTCACCGCTTACCACTGCCCTAAAACGATCGTCAGTTGTCAAGCAACAGGCTTGCGATAGCCACTCTGCCCATGAGCGTTTAACAGCGTGGACTTACCAACACTTGACGACCAATAAGCAAAGCCGCTCCTAAAGGAGTGGTCTCAGATGGTATTTTCAGAAACTGAATTGCGGTCATAGTGTCCTCCAACTTACCAATGAAAAATTGCACGCGAGAAAATCAGTATCCGCAGCTGGGTGGCATGCTGATGCAGCACGATGTAGCATGTGCAATATCTTTAGCTTCTTTACTTCATTATTAGATGAAACTCCTGGAGAAACCAGATCTCACCATTTCGGTTTCTATTAGTCAGTATTGAGAAGTTCTGTGGTTAAACCACACCAATACAAGCATGACTAGTGCCCAGCTCACAGCGTCTAAACCAACAAACAATCCCACCACGTTATTGCAGCAGCAACGGCCATACGACGCAAGTTTGCTTCTGAGAAATGTTGACGAGCGCCTCAGCGTAAAGAGAAGGCCGCGCTTAAAGCTTGATGTCTGCCTTAGATCCGGAATCATTACCGTCAACCTCACGGTAGGCGAGTCAATACAACTGGCTCACAGTCCTATCTGTTGAAAGAGCAACAAGAGCGTCTCACGAGCTCCCATAACCCTGTTCCTCATCATCTTCAATATGGTCATATCCAAGCAGGTGGGAGCATGGCATGAACAAGCATAAGCTCAAACCATCTGCCTCTGTAGTGCCATTATCTTGCCTGGCGAGCAAAAATGGAGGAAGCCAGAACAATATCGCCCAGCTCACACATCTCACTGGAAAGCCAAATCATATCAGGCGTCTTACCCTCATGAAATAACGTCGCGGGTACATTTTTTCTCACACTCAAGGTTTACCTGTGAATTCTGCATCACAACACAGAAATGAGGATCGTGCAGGCGATCCAACCTCTAGAGAGTGGCGTCAACTGCTCACCTTCCACAGAAATTGGACTGACGCCTTCGATCACAATGTCGTACTCGTTAACCACAAGACTTCTTCTTCCTACGCAGTGTACGTAATCAACTATTCAACAACCAACGTGTGGCGAACAATATCATTTCATCTAAATCAACAACAAAAGCAACGTCTCAAGGTTACAGCCACCTGCCGAGCAACATCCAAACCACTTCTGCCCATTAAGGTTCCAAGGTTGCATCGCCCGTAATACAAAACTTTGACGAAACCCAATCGAGTAAGAAACATCTTCATCTGCTCAGAGTGGTGTTTGGCCTCATCCAAAATGACAAACGCGTCATTCATAACACCACGCGTTGCAAGCGGAGCAATTTCAACACACCTGTTCAATAAGGTTATACACTCCATGAGGTCACACAAAGAGCCGTCATAGAAGGCTTAATATAGGATCCAACTTTTCTGAAGTGCCTGAAGAAACCAAGAGACTTCTGCTCTTACAACAGGTCTAACAAACAATTCTGCATTTGTTGAGTTAAAGCAAGGTCACAGTAACCGCAGATAGGTTTTAATAGCACTCGCAGGCCAATACTAAACGTAATGGAATTGTTTCTATTGCCTTGGTATAAGCAATTTGACCTTGTGTTTAGGTTGAATTGCTTGGTTCATGCGTCACAAAGAGGTACGTGTCCCGTTTGCTCTAAACTACTTTGTACTATCACAGCAACTTTACGTCTCTCGGGAGTTCTGCTTCCGATCCAACCATTTGAATCAGGTGAGAAAATGAGCGTTAACTGCTCAATTTCTTGAGAAGTCTTGACAAAAGATGTCTTTTACCTTCGATCGAAATAAGAGCCGAACATGACGCTTCACTGAGCAACTATCATTGACCTGTCAGATATAAAGGATCCACTGAATCAGGAATAGTTAGTTGAATCTGTGTTACCCATGTTCTCAATTTATAAACGAGCAGCTTTAAGGTTCCATTAGTAAAACTTCATCAAAGCAGCATAGTTGATACA
>BNJU01002230.1_pt1 | contig 41654 bp, 58 predicted proteins | sample 8539281 | NCBI WGS metagenome assembly BNJU01 (sample SAMD00202456, study PRJDB9452) | human saliva metagenome | isolation source: human saliva | place: Japan
CAGATTCGCTACTAATAAATACTGGTGCTTACACTAAGATGTTAGAAGATGAGATCAATCTAGCAGTTGAGGAAGTCTTGAAACGCTATCGACACACGATACCTAAGGAATTAGTAGAAGAACTCTTTAAAGAACGCAAACGACAAGTACGAATGATGTGCGATACGAGTGCTATTCTGAGCGAGTATATGAACGGAGGAAAGATAAATGAAAATCACACAGGCAACGAAAATTACGAATGATGATGCGTGTTATTTAATCTACGGAAATCCCGGATTCGGTAAGACCAGCGCGATTAAATACATCGAGGGTAAGACATTAGTCATTAACATTGATAAGTCTGCTAAGGTCTTAGCTGGATGTGAAAATATTGACATCGCAGATGTTGATACGCATAAAATTTGGGATGAATGGTTAACAGTCGTTAAAGAACTACTTAACGGAGCTGGTGAACCATACGACACAATCGTGGTTGATAACGTTTCTGAGTTATTCCATGCGTGTCTTGCCAACCTTGGTCGTGATGGTAAAAATCATCGTGTACCATCGCAAGCAGATTACCAACGTGTAGACTTTACGATTTTAGATAGTCTACGAGCCTTGTTACAACTCAATAAACGTATCGTATTTACAGCATGGGAAGCGAGCGACCAATGGACGGACAAAAACGGCATGATCTACAATCGTGCTATGCCAGACATTCGCCCTAAGATTTTGAATAACTTCCTTGGATTGACTGATGTGGTAGCCCGTCTGGTTAAGAAAACCACGGACGATGGCGAAGAGGTACGAGGATTTATCTTACAACCATCTGCCAGCGTATATGCTAAGAATCGTTTGGACAATCGAAAAGGCTGTAAAGTTGAGGAGTTATTTAAAGGGGGTGATGATTAGTGGTGTTTGAATTGCGTGATTATCAGAAAGAATTAATCATGGATATTAAAAAATCTATGATTGACGGACATAAAAAAATCATGGTTCAATCGCCCCCGTAACCACGATCTGGTAAGACAGTAGTCATGTCGCACATTGCTAAAAATGCGACTGACAAACAAAAACACGTACTATTTTTCAGCCATCGCAAAGAAATAAATGAGCAAGTAGAAGAAACATTTAAACGTGGTGAAGTCAATCTCGACTATGTAACCATCGGGACGGTTGGCAGTCTAGTCCGAAAGCTGGACACCCTCCCAAAATTCGATGTGGTATTAGTCGATGAAGCCCACCATATTAAAGCCAAACAATATCAAACGATATTGAAATACTTCAAAAATGCTACTCAGTTATTTTTTACCGGAACGCCAATCCGATTAGATGGGGCTGGGTTTGATGATCTAGCAGATGATCTAGTGATTGGTAAATCCATACGATGGCTACAGAAACACGGGAACATATCCGAATTTGATTACTATTCTATCAATCTGTTAGACCTAAAGAAATTGAGAAAACGATCTGGAGAATTTACCAATAGTTCGATAGACGATGCACTTGATTTTAAAGGTGAGTATGGTGATTTTATTGACCACTACAAACGATTAGCAGACGGTAAGCAAGCTATCGTATATGTCCATAGCGTAGTATACGCTGATAAAGTCGCAGAACGATTTAATAATAACGGTTATCGTGCAGTAGTCGTGACTGGTCAAACAGACAAAGGCGCGTGAAGAATATATGCAAGCCTTTAGAGACGGTGAAATAACCATCATGGTAAACGTTAACCTCTTTACTGAGGGAATTGACTTACCGAATGTAGATGTCTGTATCATGCTACGACCAACGGCATCATTATCATTATACTTGCAATTCGCTATGCGACCACTTAATCCCAGAGAGGGGAAACGTGCGATTTTAATCGATCACGTAGGTAACCATTTAAGACATGGATTGCCAAACGATGACAGGGATTGGAAGTTGACTGGACTTTCGAAAACGAAAAAACCAGCAGAAAAATCTCCGAAAACTTGCGAGCAATGCTTTGCAACATTTTGGAGAGAGCAGATGAAAGATAATTGCTGTCCATATTGTGGAGCGGTTATCATTCAACCAAAGATTGTCATAAATTTAGATGATAAACGCTCAGAAATTGAGCTTACAAAGATAGACCAAGAAATGGTATTCATCAACGTGAACGGTGAAGAAATCGAGGTCAGAAAAGATGAAGCGATGGTATATTGTCGCGTTAAAAAATATGGAAAGCAATATACAAAATGCCAGAACCTAGCTGAATTAAAAGCATTCCGAAATTTAAAAGGATATGCCAACGGTTGGTTATGGTTTCAACAGAAAAGGTTAAATATTTGGAGGTAACTTACTATGTCACTATTCTCAGTAAACTACGAAGCAGCAGAACAATTCGCGTCTATCACAGATGGAACGTATGAGGTATTCGTCTCACAGGCGGAGCAGAACGCAAGCAAAAACGGTACAGATTTCTTGGATATCCGCCTTAAAATTCGTGACGATTTCCAGCAAAAATTCCGAAATAACTTAATTTTTGACAAGATTTGGATTAACAAAGAAACACTTCAATATCCAACATGGGCGCTCCAACGTTATGCCAAAGCGGTCAAAATCCCGGAGGGAATCGAAGTCAACTCTATCGATCAATTCCTTGAATTGATTCGTGGCAAGTCTTTGAAAGTAACAGTTAAAAACGTTACATCTGAGTACAACGGTCAGACTTACGAGAATTTGAACGTAACGAAGATGGAACAATCAGAGTTGCCAGCATTCGCAGGCGAGATCAAACCATCTACGAATCAACAGATCGAAGATTTAGATTTGCCATTCTAAGACTATGGTAGGAATGGTAGATTATGCGCTGAATTATCAAGCGAATGGTTTTTCTGTCATTCCAATCGACAAGCGTAGTAAGCGTGCTATCACTAAATTTAAAGATAGCACCTTTACAGCTGACGATATCAAACGGTTTTGGCACGAAGAACCAGAAGCGAATATAGCGCTTAGAACAGTAGATTTTTTCGTGATTGATATTGATATCAATAAAACCGAAAACGGCTACCAATCATTAAACGATTGGGAACTATCGCAGTACATACCAGACACGTTAAGAGTAACCACTCCAAGCGGTGGGGAACATATCTACTTAAAGAAACCAAAAGGGATTGAAATCAGTCAAGATATACGGATTAAAGCTGGTATTGATATTAAAGCAAACAAAAACAATTACATCTTAGTACCGCCTAGCAATAATTCTAAAGGTCAGTATAAGTGGAAAAATAAACACCCTATCGCTGAATGTCCACCAGAGATTTTAGAAATCTTAAAAACTGAAAAGAAAAAATCCAAGGTGAATTTCACCACGGATTATCAGAAAGGTGAGTATTCAAGCAAAACAGCAAAACTTTTTGAACAGGTCGTATTCGGTCTGGGTGATAAAGGTGGTAGAAATAATGCTCTTGCAAGTTTTGTCGGTGGCCTGCTCCTTAGAGGAGTAGAAGTAGACGCGATATATATGCTTGCAAAACTAGCAAACCACTACACACCCGAAAGTCTCTCACAGAGCGAATTAGACCGCACGTTTGAAAGTATGCTTAGAAAGGATATGGATGGATCTTGAATTATTAAAACAGCAGTATCGAGAAATGCAACAGCAACGACACCTCATAGAAATCATTGAAAAACCAAACGATTGGCGAGAAATTCGGCTAGCGTGTCGTGACTATCGTGAACGCTGGTTGGAAGAACATAAGAATGATTATGATCCCGTGACGAACACGGTAACCCCAAAGAAGAATCCCCCCCACGCGCCTTACTGAATTGGCAGTGGCGCAAGGAATGGAAGAAATTCTTTACATCGTCAATCTCTCGAATGATCGTGTAGCGGTCTATGATCCAGATCATGGATATTACCACAAAGACCCCAGCTATGCTTATAAAATCATTCGACTATTAGAGCCGAATTTTAGCGAGGCACGCGCAAAGAACGTACTCTTTATGCTTGCAGCGACCCCACGGGTTAACCAACATGAGCATTTCTCATGTAACTTCTCAACAGGGGAATACAAAGACCCTAAGCGTTTTATCTTAGTAAAAAACGGTATCTATGATAAGAAAAGAAAAATTCTTACAGGATTTACACACGAATTCGTAGCATTCTCAACGATTGCAACTGAATACAATCACTTTGCGAAATCTCCAACGATTGACGGTTGGAACGTAGATGATTGGTTACTGGATTTAATGAGTGGTGATGAAGAGCTGGTACATCTCATCTGGCAAGTTATTTCAGCAAGTCTTAACGGTAACTATTCATACCGCAAGTCGATCTGGTTTGTCGGTGAGGGGAATGACGGTAAGGGGACAGTCCAGCAGTTAATCACTAACGTGGTCGGGATGAAAAACGTGGCCAGTCTAAAAATCAATCAATTCGCAGAACGTTTCTCACTCTCAATGATTGAGGGGAAAACGGTAGTGATTGGTGATGATGTACAGGCTGGTATCTATGTGGATGAATCCTCAAACTTTAATAGCGTGGTAACGGGTGAACCCGTACTGGTTGAAGAAAAAAATAAACAGCCTTACACCACAGTGTTTAAGAAAACTGTTATCCAGTCTACTAACGAATTACCACGGTTTAAAAACAAAACGAATGGTACATATAGACGGTTCGCAATCATTCCATTTAAAAAGTCATTTTCTAGTGAAGATGATAACTGGGCCATCAAAGATGATTACATCTACCGTGAGGAAGTCTTAGAGTACGTTTTGAAAAAAGCCTTAGAAATTTCATTCGATCGATTTATCGAACCGAAAGCATCACTTGAGGCCCTCGAAGATTTCAAGGAATCAAACGATACAGTCAAGGCATTCGTCATGGAGTGGTTCAATAAATTTGAATCCACCCGCCTCCCCTCAAGGTATTTGTGGTGGTTGTATCAAGAATGGTGCAAGGATGAGGGAGTTACTAAACTAACTAAACGGAAGTTTGAAAATCAGTTAGCAAAAAATATCCCCGATGGTTGGGTGAAGAAGAAAATAAAACCCTTGAGTAAATTCGTCCCATCGGTTGATGTTCCAAAACACTACATTGGATTCATTTGGGCAGATGAAGAAAGTCAAATCCCTACTATGGGGTATGAAAAAAGTTCCTGAGTTCCCGTTTGGTTCCATTAAAAAATGGAGAACGGGAACCGCCTTAACCCCTTGCGGTTCTAGTGTTTAGGTTATATTGGTTCCACTGTTCCATTACTATTCTATTGAAATAATAATAAATAAAATAATAAAAAAATATATAAATAGAAACGGGTACCGCTACGGGAACTTTTCATCAAAAACACAAGCTAAACCCTTGGTATTACTGGTTTTCTAGTGGTTCCATTAATCAGAACCACTACTGGAACTTTTGGAGGATATTGTGAAAACTGAACATACTATACAGAATGAAATACGGGTGGCCTTAACCGAAAATGGCTATACAGTATTTCGGACAAATGTCGGAAAAGTAAAAACCGCAGATGGCAGATGGTTTGATACGGGATTACCGAAAGGCCATCCAGATTTATACGGTTTTAGACCCGATGGGAAAATATTTTACATTGAAGTAAAAAATGCAAAAGGTCGAGTGAGACCAGAACAAAAACAATTTATCAAAACAGTAAAAGCGCGTGGCGCGCTTGCAGGAGTCGCACGTAGCGTAGAAGATGCGCTCGCAATCGTAAAGGAGACAAATCATGAATAAAAAACTTATTTTTGCAACAGTAGCAACAATCGCAGCAGCCGGAGCGGTACAAGGAGTATATGCGGATGAAGTACAAGGAGCAACTACAACAGGAGATGGCGCAAGCGCAGTTACAACTGCAGGAACTGGACAAAACGGAACAGAAAAAAATGAAGCAACGCAGGCTGATAAACAACCAACTGCTAAAACTACAAATGCAGAAGCAGGAAGCGAAAGCAACAATCCAGACCAATCGGGAAATGCTACACAATTTACAAAAGATGGGACCGATATTCAAGTAACCAATCCAGAGGTAGAAATCGACCAATCAAAAGGCACAGGGAAGTACCAAGGCTTTACGGTTGAGTATAAAAACGTGCATTTTCCAGATGATATGACGATTAACGAGGGTGATAAAGTCACTTTCAACTTGCCAGAAGAAATCAACTTTCAGACTAAGTATGAATTTGACGTGAAAAATCCAGAGGATGCTGTGGTTGGCAAGGCTTCTACTAATCCTGAAGATCGTACTGTGACCACAGTATTCAATGACTATTTTGCAACTCACCCATTGAACAAGCAAATGTCATTGAAGCTGGACGCTCAATGGACTGATAAGGTTGAATCTGGTAAACCGGTAAATGTGAATTTTAACGGTACAGTGGTTACTGCTAACATTGGGAAAGAACAAGTCATCGGTAAAGATGAGTTACTTGCTAAGTGGGGTAGTCAAGACAAAGATGATCCTACAGTCATTAACTGGACTGCTCGTGTGAACTATGCTAAACGTGTGTTGAACTATGTAACTATCATCGATGAGATGAGCGAGAATCAAAAATTGGTTGACGACTTCTTTGAAATCAAGTCAATTGAAAGTGTAAATCCTTGGATTGATAAGGGTTCTGCTATGGATTTAGTAAAATCAATTAGCAAGTCTGAACATGGATTTACAATCAAGATGGATCGTCTTGATCGTATGATTTATGTTAACTACAAAACTAAATTGACTAATGCGGTTAAAGACAGTGTAAACCCAACAAATAAGATTGAGTTAAAAGCCGAGTCTGACGGTGCTGTTTCATATAGTTATGTACAGCTTGTAGGTGGGAAAGGTGATGCAAGTGGTGAGAATAAACCAGTTTGGGAAATTCCAAACGATGCGCCAAAATATGAAAAACCGTCAATCAACATCGAAGACATTCCACTTTTACCACCCGCACCAGTGCTTGAAATTCCAGAATGGAAAGGCGGGGTGACACCTCCAGACGCACCAAGTATTGATAAACCAGAGTGGTCTGGTGGAACAGTTCCATTCGATGCACCTCAACTCGATAAACCAGAGATCAATATTGAGGATATCCCTATGATGCCACCAGCTCCAATTTTTGGAAAAAAACCAGAGCTTATCATCGATATTCCAGATCCAAAACCACAACCTAAGACAGATAAACTTACTACAATCAATTCTAAGCCGTCTAAAACGACCGTAGAACCTCAGAAAGAGCAAGTGAATGTTATTTATCAACAAACTGAAACAAACGCTCATACTCTCCCTAATACAGGTTCGGAGAGTGGACTGGTTCTTTCATTCGCTGGTATGTTTATCCTCGGTGGTATGGCACGAATCGCATTGAAGCGTGAGGGTGAATGATGGAGAAAATGACCGTTTGGGCATTATTCGACAGTGGAAATGGTAGCTATACGAAAGGTGTTAAATCCTTAAACGAAGAGGGCGAGTGCGATATTGATATTTATCCAGTAGGTATTGATATTGAGCGCAAGAATAATCATTTTATTAATCTAAACCTTGCTGATTACAGTCGATTGTTTGGAGATAATACCTTATTCGATACGCTTGATGAGTTACCAAAACCCGATTTAATTATCGCAAGTCCGCCTTGCGAGAGTTGGAGCAATGCGAGCGCCATTCCTAACGGTAACGCTTGCTGGAAGAAAGAGGATTTATCAGATAGTCTTTTTAAACCGCAAAAAGAACCAAGCCCTTTTACAATCAGAAATAGTCGAGATTATGAGCAAGCGTATAACAATTACAAGTATGATCGACAATTTATGAAACGAGTCAATGGGGAATTATGTGTATTTAATACGATCGAGATTATTAAACGATACGAGCCGGAATTTTTTTATCATCGAAAACCCAGCTAGTGGGAGAATATGGCGATATATTGAAGAAGTCATAGGCTTCGAATTACCTTTCAAAAACCATACATACTACAACAATTATGGTTACCCGATCAGAAAGCCAACAAAATTTGCTGGGAACATTGATTTAAAACTTAATGTCGAAGAGGTTAAAGCTAGTAAAACCTGGCAAGAGTTTTCTAATTCATACAATGAACGTTCAAACATACCGCAACTCTTGGTAAAAACGATCTTTAAGGAGGTGTACAGAAATTTCTGCATTAATTAAACAATTCTATGAGGAATATGACAACCTCATAAAAAGATACGGTGGTGTTAGTAATTTCTTTACTATCCTTGGTGACAAACGTGTGAGTGGATATATCAACCGCTCACGAAGAGACGGCACAATGCCACCACCTACGCAATTAAAACGATTTGAGGATTATATGGATAATCATTTCCTACTCGAATGTATGCAATTCTATGGCGATAACTACCCAGATAAAATGACAATTAAAATGGACTTGGCACTGGACAAATTCACGTTTAAATATCGACAAAGAGGTCGAAGACAACAACGTAAGTTATCGTCTCAACTGCATCTGGAACGAGCGTGGGCATTAGGCATCTAATTTTTAGGCTGGCAGATTGTAACGGGTCTGCTAGTCATACCTCACAAACCAAAATATTATACACTGATGCGAAGCAAGTGGGGCGCTTCATACTGAGCCGTGATAAAACTACTGGTTTTATGCCTTAACACACGGTTCAAAAACCTGTATATCAACCGATAAATAAATAAAGGAGAGTCCTTTCTTACATAAATTTACATACAGGGAATCTGATATACGTTCCCAACCGATCAACAAAAATACACAGTCAAGTGTGGAAATGATAGTTCATAGCAATGCCGTTGATCCATTGCGTCCTATGTTGGTACGAGGGTTGGAAACCTCAAAGAGTTCGATTCTCTTTATAGGATTTAGGACGGGTTAGGACTCCTTATGATACATTCTTTATTTCACGCTATCGACCCGTCCCGATAGCTGGCCAGTCGCAGTATACAGGGTGGTGCAACTCTACCCGCTGGCCATTGCTCACTATAAATTTAGAAAGGCCCTCTAATCTGTTTTTCTAAGAAGGGGAGCAGAGCAACTCCCCTATTTTAGTAAAGTAGATAGAGATTATTATGGAAATTGATTTAATTAAACGGTCAATCAGACTGAATCGACAGCAACTACAGGATACAAGCAGCGACTTGCTCATACAAAAAAACATCGGAAAAACCGCAGTGGTTGGAAGATCACGAGCAATTAAGGAAAAGATTAATAAAAATATTATGGTATTGGAAAAGGAATTAGTAACACTAACTAAAAAATGGTTTATCGACCGTGACTTGGAACACGGTGGACGGTTAGATAAACAATCTCTTAAATTAAGCGAGGAGTTTGGCGAGTTATGCGCTGGGTATCTCAAGCAGAATGAAAAACTGACCAAAGATAGTATCGGTGATTGTGCAGTAGTCATCGTGGGGCTGGCATTATTAATCAAGGAGGATGTACATGATATCTTCGAAGAGTCCGATAACATCAGACGCAAGGATGCGATGGAATGTTTTAAACTGCTAAATGCAAACATTTCCGAATTTCAATTGTCGCAGGATTTAGCAAGTAAAGAAATGTGCAGACACAATCTTGTACGTGCGGTGGCTTATCTTAAATCTATTAGTAAGGCACTTGACTACGACTTTGCAGATTGTTTTGAGATCGCATATAACGAGATCAAAGATCGCAAGGGTAAATGGATTGATGGATCATTCGTAAAAGAAGAGGATTGGCCACATGAATAAGCAAGAGTTGATAAAACATTTTGAAGAAATGGAATATGTATCTATCAGTCAAATGGGGAAGAAAGCCTTTATTGATCTGATCGAACAACTAGACGAACCGCAGAAAGTCCAAGTATCGCGGTTTGTAGCGGATTGGATCAAGTATTGCAAACTTACTAATGTTGATCTGTATCATGCTTTAGAAATGGGCGATCTATATTTTTACAACTATGCAAACCAAAAAGATGATTTAAAACTAAAAGAATTTTTAGAAACCGAAAAAAATCAAGAAATCTTTGCTAGAGCTTGGCTTGACGGCTATACAGTCGAGAAAGAGAAGCGGTATCTTGTGAATGTTAAAAATGTACGGACAAGACAAGGCACTTTAAATCGTAGCAAGAGGTCAGGAGCATTTATTTTTTCGAATCCAGAAGAAAATAATCTTTACGGTACAAAATTCACCCGCACAGAACTTGAACAAGCTGGCTTTGGCTGGGTGTTTGATTGTCCGGGAATGGAAGTTGAGGAGGTAGAAGAATGAATAGAGATAAAGTTTATTTAAAAGGCCATGTGATAGGGCATGCTGCGGATACATTAGGTTATCAAGGACTGATGGTTCAGCTTGAAAACTTGGATATTGTAGAAATTGATAAAAACCTTGTACATAAAGAAATTGGCGAACCGCAGAAGCCGGTTATACCGCAGTTTGTGGCGAATTGGTATGAGGACATTAAAGTCGAGTTTTATGTTGTTTTGGAAAGACTCGTACTCAACTATAAAAATAATACTGATATGCCTATCTGTAAATGGTTTTTTGAAACAGAGGACGCTTTAACAATTCTAATTAATATGCACCAATTCGGCTATACAGTCGAGAAAGAGAAGCGGTATCTTGTGAATGTTAAAAATGTACGGACAAGACAAGGCACTTTAAATCGTAGCAAGAGGTCAGGAGCATTTATTTTTTCGAATCCAGAAGAAAATAATCTTTACGGTACAAAATTCACCCGCACAGAACTTGAACAAGCTGGCTTTGGCTGGGTGTTTGATTGTCCGGGAATGGAAGTTGAGGAGGTGCAAGATGAAACGACCAAACAGATATCCATACACTAAAAGTCAGTGGGAAGAAGAAATAACACTGGTATATTTTGGCATTAACACTAGTTTAAAATTGAGAGCAGAAAGAAACAGAATTACAAAGGAGACAAGACATGTCATTAAATAAAGCGAGAAAACGACTGATTAAGAAGTATCGTGGATATTACAATGGCCGTCTTTTAGGCTTGAAAATAAAAACGGCTGATGATAAAAAATGGACAATACTTTCTCCAACTGTCGAAGATTTTGATCCAGATAGTATGGTTATGGAAGCAGGGGTTATTGATGCTAGTGTACTATCTTGTGATGGTATCACTCTATCGAATAAGGAAATAACAATAAGCTTCAATACTCCCAAAAAGGGATTTCAAAAAATGAAAAACATTTTGTTTGGCAATGGGGTGAAGTGATGGACTTACAAAACTTAATCTATTACCAATCGATGAAGATAAGGTGCTTTCAATAGCTCAGATAAATAATCGTTTAGAATTCGCTGTATTGTCAAACATCGGAGCGAAATACGGCTACGATCCATTCTTTATTACTGAGAATTATTTTGATGATCTTTACGAATCATGCCCTACTTTTTCGGACATACGAGAATTAAGGGATATCATACAAACGATTATAGACAAGGAGGGCGAGGAGTGATGCCATTTTACGGTGGAACTTATATCGATTATCGTATTTAAAGGGAGGGGGAGAGACGAATGAAAAAAGGGGGAGATAATGCTATGACATTCGTAGAACATAATAACCGTATAAAAGCCAATAAATTCGCTGAATACGTGACAGGGAAGCCTTTGCGTGAGTATTTAGCTAAGAAAGTGAAGCAGTATTGTGGCGAGAATGTATCTATCTTTGATGGTGCAGCGGGGTCTGGTCAATTGGAACAATTTATTGGTATGACTGATTTTCATGCGGTGGAAATTCAACAGGAAAGTTGTGAAGCATTAAAAACGAATTTCCCGAATGCTGTCGTACATAATCAGAGCTTCTTCACTTATCAATCAGATATACAAGTAGACGCAATTGCAATGAACCCACCGTATTCTTTGAAACTTAAAGAACTGCCAGAGGAAGATCAAAAAGCTATCAAAGAGTTGTATCCGTGGAAGAAATCGGGTGTTGTGGATGATGTATTCTTGTTAAAATCCATGAATTATACTAAGCGTTACGGATTTTATATCATGTTCCCTGGCATCGCTTATCGTCAATCTGAAAAGAAAATGAGAGAGCTGATTGGCAATAATTTAGTTGAATTAAATGAGATCCAAAATGGATTTGAGGATACTTCTATTAATGTCATATTTTTTTAGTAATCGATAAAGAAAAGAATACTCCGAAAATTTATAAAGAAATTTATAATTGTAAAACTAAAAAAATTGAATACCAAGAAACTGACAAATTAGATTCAGATTTTAGATGGGTTATACCAACAAAACCAGTTGAGAAAGAAGATATAGATATTGACAAAGTAAATGCTGAATTGGATCAAATGGCAATTGAGCATCTTGAAAATCATTTGGCAAGTCAATTGGTCTTGATTCAATATTTTAATGCAGACATTGATATAAAATCATTTATCACGAGATGCCACAAGGTTTTAGATGATTATCTACTAGCTTATAATTTCATGGTGGGAATCGAATGAAACCAGACAATGTAACAAAATATGGGTTGCTAGAAGTTTGCGAGCTTATCGCAGGCACTAGAACGAAAAAAACAGACGGGCCTTATTTTATTTATGGCGCTGGTATGAATCCAAAAGGCACAACAGATAAGTTTAATTGTGAGAGTAATACAATTCGTTTAACCCGTAAGGGTACGGTTGGTGCTGTTTATTTCCATCGAGATTCATTTTGGATGGAAGAAGCTAGTTTTAAAGTTGAACCAAAAGAAATGATAGACAAGCGTTATTTATTTCATTGGTTGTTAATGAAGCGTAGAGAGATAGAACGTTGTGCAGACGGTAACAATCAACCAAGTTTATCACTAGCCAGATTATCAAAATTGACGATTGATGTACCTAATATGGAGTATCAACTGAATACGGTCAAGCTGTTAGACGAAATGAGTGCAGGTTTGGAATTTTTCATAGAAAACATCACACAAACAAAGATGAATCAAAGCAAGATTTTAAGTTACTACAATGGAAAAATAGGAAATGCTTTAGAAAGGAAGGATTAAATGGTAGTTAATGATAGATGGGATGGTGATTGGGCTTTGTATTCGGGCGATGAGTTTATTGCATTAGGCACCATATACGAGATAAATGAATATACTGGCATTGACTTGAAATACTAAAAAAAGTATTCGACAGAGTGGTTTCAAACGCATTATCCGAACCAAAGAGCTTTGATAAAAGTAGAATATGAGGAAGAGGAGTTGCTATGAACACACTAAAAAAAGAAAGGAGCTAAAAGACGAATGAAGAATCATTTACTGGGTATTTTAAACCTTGCAGTCCTTGCGTTTGGGCTTGTCATTTGTTGCGTTAATCTTAACGCACGAGTGACAGCATTGGAAGACAAATCAAATGAATTGCAACTCAAGGTGGAAGAGCAGGATCGGACGATCAAGCAGATTGAAGAGAAGAATAAGATGCAGGATGTTATTTTAAATAAATTAAATGCTGAATATAATTGGCGAGTGGCCGACCGAAATGGAGTGGGTGGATAAAAATGATTAGAGCTAAACTATTTGAAAGCAAAAAGATAGATGGTAAGTTTATGACTGCTGCTGAACAAGTCGAGGATTTTATCAACAGTAACTCAATTGATAAGGTTATCAGTACTGTTAGAATTCAAGACGAACAATACGAGGAGCGTTCGTACCTTAAACAAACTTATGTTACCGAACTACTACTTATCTATCGTGAGGGCAACGAATGAATATAGCAAGTAGACTATCTGCATTAAAGTATATTGATATTAAAATAAAATCCAAACGGCAGGAGATCGAAAACCTCAAGTCTGCTATTTTAAAGGGGCAGGTATACTCAGACGAACCAAAGGGCAGTAAGCGTGGAAATGCCACGGAAGATCTTAACATCAAAATAATTGACGGGGCAGAAAAGATTCGTGCAGAAATAAACCAGCTTATGGAAGAACGCACGCGCCTTATTAATGCCATCGAAGATTTAGATGACCCGCTGGAGAATATCGTGTTGAGATTAATGTACGTGAATGGTTACTCATGGCAAGAAACCAAGAGAGAATTAAATTATTCTCATGCGACGATCCAAAGAGCAAGAACGAAAGCAATCGAACATTTAGTTATTAAAGATGAACCAACCTTTAACAAATGATACAATCAACGTGATAATATAGTATACAGAAAGAGATTCGTAAGGCAGCAGAAACGTTCACAAGCCTAATTGTTTTATCTCCTTATTTTAGTACCAATGATCTGCAATAGCTTTGTGGATCTCTTTTGTTATTTTAAAAGGTGATAACATGAGACCACAGAAACTAACTATGTCAAGAGGTAAGAGAGTCTTATCTGACTATGGATCGAGGCAAGACGAATACAGAGAGTACAATCGTATGCGATGGAAGTACGATCGTGAAGCCAAAGCATTTTATAATTCAAAAGAATGGAAAGCATTATCGAGATTAGTTCTGTTAGAGAATGATTATGTATGTGAATATTGTGGAGATGAAGCAACAATGAGTGATCATGTGATTCCATTGAAAGCTGATTGGAATCGAAGATTGGATAGAACGAATCTTAAAGCAAGTTGCAAAAGATGTAATGATAAGAGAGCAATTCTCTATCGCAACAATCTATTGTGATTGTCATTCGTGTCAACCAACCGAACCCGACTGCGGGTGTTGGGTGAATGAAATTAAAAAGATATGGGGTTAATGTTCGGAATTTACCCCCGTGATTTTATGAACGGGGCTATATTGTTCGTAATTCAAAGGACGCGGCCTCTTTTGTACGAAAAATTCCGTTTTTAAAAAGTCATTTCGGTAAAGGAGGTGTCAATTTGGGACGAAAAATGAAGCTGGTAGCAACTACTAAAAGTCATTTAACTAAAGAAGAGAAGATCGCACGCAAAAAGATTGAGGACAAGGCTTCTGACGGTTTGGAAGCATTACAGATCACGCCACCAAAACACTTCGATGCGATTGCAAAAGCTGAATACAAGCGCGTGATAAATGATCTGCGAAAGCTACCCCTCAGAAATCTTGATCGAGCGATTTTAGAAACATACTGTACGTGGTATGCGGTTTATAAGGAAATCTCTCGCGGATTGCAAAAGGAAGGGTACGTATACGAGACTAGCAGTGGTAAAGTCTTACCGAATAAGATGCTCTATAGTCTTGAACGTGCGACTACTAACTTAACACGAGCAGCATCACAACTTGGTCTGACCGTGGACAGTCGAATGAAGTTGTATGTGCCTAAGAAAGAAGAAAAAGAAGATACATTGTTTGATAAATTTGGAATGTAACAATCTAGAATTTGCTTTGAAATGGTAAAAGTGCTATAATAGACTTATGGGAAAATACAGTCAAAAAGAAGTACAAGAAATTATTTCAAGCGTTAACACAAATTATGAAGTTGCCTCCGAATATGTAAACAACGCTACACCTATAAATTTAAGACACAAGCCTTGCGGTGGTTTTATAAAAAGAACCCTTAATAATTTTAAGCGAAACCCAAAAATGTCCTCATTGTGAGGGTGGCAAAAAGAGTTGGGATACCAAAAAGGTTTCTGATTATATTTCACGAGCAACGGATGGTGATTATTCATTAATTAGTGAATATGAAAGTTATAATAAAAAAATAACTTTAAAGCACAATTATTGTGGATATGAATATGGTGTTCAATTCTTTGCATTTATTCGTGGGAATAGATGTCCTAAATGTGGAGCAAAAAAACGAGCAGAAACGCAGATGAAAACACAGTCTGAGTTTTGTCAAGAAGTGAAAGAATTAACAAATGGTTTATTTGAAGTTGTTGGAGAGTACAAAGGTGCTTTTAGAACTGTAAAAATAAAGCATTCATCTTGTGGTAAAACTTTTTCGAGAGTCGCAAAATATTTTTTGGATAAACCGTCGTGTCCTTATTGTGGTGGTTTCCACTTATTGACTGATGAGGAATTTAAGGAGCGTGTAAAAAAACTTGGCCGTGGGGAATATGAAGTTATTGGTAATTATGTATCAGATGGTAAAGGTAAAGTAAAATTTAAGCACATTAAATGTGGCTATGAATTTGAAATGCTGGCAGGCAACTTTACATCCGCAGGGCAAAGGTGTCCAAACTGTTGCGCAGGTAAAAGTAAAGGTGAATTGATCATTAGAGATGTATTAGAATCTTTGAATGTTGATTTTGAAGAACAATACAAATTTGACGATTGTTCTGATAAACAACAACTGAGATTCGATTTTGCTATTTTCAAAAATGACAAATTGGAAGCGTTAATAGAATTTGACGGTATCCAGCACTATAGAGGTTGGCAAAAAGATAAAGAAGACCTCAAGAACATCAAAAGAAGAGATAAGATAAAAGATGATTATTGCTTAAAGCGTAATTTGAAATTGGTTAGAATACCATATTTCAAAATGAAAAATATTGAAGAAATAATAAAGGAGGTGGTTTTATAGACTCGACAACTGAATATGCAAAGAAAATCGTGAATGGCGAGATTCTGGCAAGTAAATCTATTGTTGATGCTTGTAACCGCCACCTTAATGATCTAAAGTCCCAGACTAAATACGTTTGGGACTTTATTATGCAGAAAAAGCTATAGAATTTATGGAAATGTTGCCAGACCCAAAAACTGGAAAGACTTTCCCTTTAGCCCAATTCCAAAAATTTATTGTTGGTAGTATCTATGGTTGGAGACGAGCTGATAACAAAGATTTTAGAAGATTTAAAAAGGCAGTCGTATCCGTGGCCCGCAAAAATGGTAAATCTCTTTTGATTTCAGGGATTATCCTGTACGAATTTTTATTTGGAAAAAACCCAGCCATGTCCAGACAACTTTTTACGGGGGCAAACGATAAGGCTCAAGCAAGCATTATTTTTAATATGTGTGCTAAACAGTTGGAAGCCTTGAGAAGTAGGTATCCAGAAATTAGGAAAGCTACTAAGAAAGTACGTGAAGAGCTAAGAAATATCAATGATTATTCTTATGTGCGCCCTCTTTCGAGAGAAACGGGCGGTTTGGACGGTTATGAAATGTACTGTTGTGTTGTGGATGAGTATGCAGCAGCTAAAACAGATGAGTTGATGGAGTTGATTGAATCTTCTCAAGGTCAGCTTGAAAGCCCACTTACTTTCATTATTTCTACCGCTGGTTTTAACTTAAATGGCCCATTTCATGCGATTGAGTGGGAATATGCTAAGAAAGTAGCAAATGGGAAAGTAGAAAATGATACATACTTCTCTTACATTGCTGAACAAGAATCAGAAGAAGAAATAAAAGATGAATCGACTTGGATTAAATCAAATCCTATTTGGAAGTTGAAGGGTTACGAGATCAAGTTTACGACTACTTACGAAAACGCTTGACCGAAGCGACAGAAAAGGGCAATTTAAACGGTGTCTTGGTTAAGAACTTTAACATGTGGAGGCAGGCTTCTGAGGAATCCTACATGGACAACGCGAGTTGGCAACAGGCTAAATTAGATGAAAAGCCAAACACACGCAAACGCAGAGTGTGGATTGGTGTTGATGTTGGTAAGGTTAACGACTTGTTTGCCATCTCCACGATGGTCCAGATGGACGATTATTGGTTTTGTGATAGCTTTTCCTTTGTAGCTACAAAATACGGTTTGGTGGCCAAAGAAAAGCGCGATGGTGTCTCTTATACGAATTTAGAACGTATGGGCGAATGTGAAATCACAACACTTGAAAGTGGTGTGATTGATGATGAGCGTGTCCTTGAGAAATTAGAAGAGATGATCTATATGAACGAATGGGAATTACAAGCGATATGCTTTGACCCATACCAATTTAGCTCATTAATCGCGATGATTGAGAAACGGCATCCAGAATGGCCATTAATCGAAGTGAGACAAAACACAATGGTATTAAATATGCCAACCAGACAACTACGTGATGAAGTCTTGAAAGGAACTATCAAGCACGCTGGAAATCAACTATTAACGATGGCTATCAATAATGCGCGTGTCAAAGTCGATAATAACGGTATGCGTATTGATAAGGATAAGAATAGTAATAAAATTGACCCATTGGACGCTCTTTTAGATGCTTATGCAGTATGCTACCTTGAACCGTTTGACGGGTCTGGATATTGGACGAACGAGAAAATATTGGGAGGAGGTAGCCTATTTTGATCCTACTGAAATATATACACACAATCCTATTGCTAATCGGCATAGGTTTTTTAATTTACGGTCTTTTCTTGGTGAATCCAGTGGTTGGATTTATCTCGACTGGATTGATCCTAATTATTTTAGCGATCTATATTGATCGAGGAAGTGCGCAATGAAGAAACGAATCAAGAAGAAATACGAGCTACTAGAGCGTATTGAGTATTTAGAGAATGACTTTTTTAAATTCACTCAAGATACATTAGATGTCATTGAATTTCTAGGGAATGAAATCAAGCGACTCGAACGCAAGCATAAAAAACATTGATTCTGATGGATAGAAAGGAGGTGAGATTATATGAGTTTCTTTCAACCATTGGGATCAACCAAACCCTCTTATGATGATTATATTTCGTCCGTGTTATCTGGCAACTACTCCCCAGAATACACAGGAATTTCTGCGCTAAAGAATAGCGATATTTTAACAGCAGTAACCATCATCGCTGGAGATATCGCACGATTCCCACTATTGAAGAAAGATTTCACTGGGAATATCGAGCAAGATGCAGATTTGAACTATCTCTTAAATGTTAAATCAACTGGTAACGTGTCAGCACGTACATGGAAGTTTGCTATGACCGTTAACGCGATTCTAACAGGGAATTCGTTTTCTCGAATCTTACGAGACCCTAATACTGATAAGGCGCTTCAATTTCAATTTTACAGGCCGTCCGAAACGACTGTAGAGGAAACGGACGACCACAGACTGATATATACCTTCCGTGACCGTTTAACGGGTAAGGCGATTGAATGTAAGCAGAAGATGTCATTCATTGGAAGTTCTTTAGCCACGATACCATTTTAGGACGGTCTCCACTACTTTCCCTCGGAAGTGAGATCAGTCTGCAAGATGGTGGGCTGAATACATTAATTAAATTCTTCCGTGATGGTTTTTCTAGCGGAATTATCAAGCTAAAAGGCGCTCAGTTGAATGGTGAAGCCCGCAAAAAAGCCCGTATGGACTTTGAGAAAATGCGTGAGGGTTCAACTGGTGGCAGTCCATTAGTATTTGACGATACGCAGGAATACACACCACTAGAAATTGATACGAACGTTTTGCAACTGATTACGTCTAATAACTTTACGACCGCACAAATTGCGAAAGCCTTGCGAGTACCAAGCTATAAGCTGGGTGTGAATAGTCCTAACCAGTCTGTAGCACAGTTGGCTGAGGATTATGTCGCGAACGACTTGCCATTTTATTTTGACGCTATCACGAGTGAACTTGCCCTTAAAGTGCTGGGCGATGAAGAACGCAAGCTATTTAAGATTGAGTTTGACACTCGAAGCGTAACAGGTCGGAACGTAGACGAAATCACGAAGTTGATTATCAACCAAGTTATCACACCCAATGAGGGCGCGTGGAACTTGGTAAAGAGCGTTCATCTGATCCTAACATGGATCGTTATCAATCCAGCTTGAACTATGTCTTTTTGGATAAGAAAGAGGAATATCAAGCAATGAAAGGGGTGAGAATGAAAATGGCAAAGAGAATCAAGATGAAAGGACCACTAATTCCGAATAATAGCCAAGAAGCCTACGACTACTTCGGTTTGGAAGCGGTAAGTGCTAAATCTATCACAGATGCCTTTCCAGAAGATAATAGCGACATCGTTTTGGAAGTTAATTCAAACGGTGGACTTGTCACAGTTGGTAGTGAAATCTATACAGCTTTAAAAAGCTATTCTGGGAATGTGACTGTAGAAGTGACTGGAATGGCTGCGAGTGCTGCAAGTGTTGCGATTATGGGCGCTGACAAGGTGCTTATTAGTCCAACAGCACAAATCATGATCCACAAGGCGCTTTATGGATACGTATCTGGCAATAGTGATGATTTAGATAAGGCTTCTAATGCACTGAAATCAAGCGATCAAGCTATTATCAATGCTTATGTAGCTAAAACTGGTTTATCAGAAGAAGAAATTCTTGACATGATGAGAAATGAAACCTATATGTCAGCTAGTGAAGCGGTTGAAAAGGGATTCGCGGATGAAGTGATGTCCTTTGATGATGTTGGGGCAGTAGCGAGCCTTGAAAATGGATTGTTACCGCAAGCGGTTATTGATGACTTTTATGCTAACCGTAGCAAGCGTAAGTCAGAAATTCAGAATATGCTACGAGAAATCGAAAAAGAAGAATTACTCAGAGGGCTTTAAGCTCTTTTTTTAATACCGAAAGGAGAAATAAAGGTATGTATACAGAAAAAATGAAACAGATTAAAGCGCTGATTGCAAAAGTTGGCGCAGAAATCGCTGCTAAGACAGAAGAATTAAAATCTGCCTTGAATACTGAAGATCTTGAAAAAGCGCGTGCAATTCGCGTTGATATTGATGATTTGAAATCTCAAAAAGAAGAAGCTGAAAATGACTTGAAGTCTTATGAACTTGCAGAAGCTGGTAACGTTGAAAACGAAGTTGGTAAAGCTCATAAAGTAAAAGCAGAAACTAAATCTTACCGTGAAGCAGTAAATGAGTACATCCGTACTAAAGGTGCGAAAGCTGATGCGCAGTTGAAATTCGAAGGTAAAGACCTTCTCATTCCAATGAACGTAGCAGTTAACCCTACCGCTGATGGATTGAAAAAAGATGGAACTGAAAAAGTCACTAGCAAAGAAATCGTAACTACACCAATGCGTGAAGTTAAGACTGTTGTTGACCTTAAACAATTCACAACAATTCACAAAGCATCTAAAGGTGAAGGTTCTTACCCAATCTTGAAGAAAGCTACTTCTAAAATGGCAAGTGTTGAAGAATTGGAAAAGAATCCAGCTCTTGCTAAACCAGAATTCACAGGAGTTGACTGGAAAGTTAAGACTTATCGTGGTGCAATTCCATTATCACAAGAAGCTATTGACGATGTAGATGTTGACCTTTTGGCAATTGTTGCAGAAGCAGCAAACCAAATTAAGGTAAATACTACTAACGATGCAATCGCAACTGTCTTAAAAGACTTTGAAGCTAAGACTGCTGCTGACTTGGATGCTATCAAGGAAATCTTGAATGTAAACCTTGACCCAGCTTACAACGTGTCATTTGTTGTTTCTCAAACCTTCTACCAAAAGCTTGACACAATGAAAGACAAGAATGGTCGTTATCTTCTTCAAGATTCAATCGTTTCTGCATCTGGTAAAGTCTTCCTTGGTCACCCAGTATTTGTAGTTTCTGACACAGCCCTTGGAGCAACTGGTGAAGCTAAAGCATTTATCGGTGATATCCAACGCGCAGTACTCTTTGCTGACCGTCAAGAGCTTGGATTGCGCTGGACTGACAACGAAATCTACGGTCAATACTTGCAAGCAGTTGTACGCTTTGATGTGAAGAAAGCAGATGCAAAAGCTGGTTACTTCGTAACTATGCCCTAATACTCCCCCAACTAGCGGGGGGTGTCTCACGGTCTGCGGTTACTCTAACAGTACCAACCGCAAGTAGCACCAAAGCCGACATCATGGCTTATCTCGATAGCAAAGGAATCTCATACAGTGCCTCACAAACCAAAGAGCAACTACTTGCATTGATTGGAGCGTGATCGTATGGCTGTAACGGATTTAGAAGATGTGAAACTCTACTGTAAGATCGATTTTGACTTTGAGGATCAAATGCTCGAAGAGATGATCGATGCTGCAGAAGATGAAATTTGTTTTGCTATTGGAAATGATGTAACTCCTCAAGATTTAACAAAGTATGCTAAATTTACGCTTGCCGTTAAAAAGCAAGTAAAAGAGGAATACGAACATCGTGGCTTGTCTGCTGACACACAACGTCACGAACTGGCCAACGGTGTACTTAATATTATCCATCAGTTAAGAACACGGAGGGAACTCGATGATCACAAGAAAAATGAATCACAGAGTAACATTCTTCCGTGAGATTGGAGGTCAAAACGAAGATGGTGAGGTTGTCTCTCCATCTCGCAAAAACCTCTATACTTGCTGGGCAGAAGTTGCTAAGACTTCCTTGAAAGACTTTCAAGAGGGAGCGAACCAAACTGCCAACAAGAAAGCTAAAGGAATTGTTTCTTCGAGTGAATTAAAAACCTTGTACATTCGACACAATCCAGAACGACCATTTGATAGCTCAGATCATGTTGAATTTAACGGATTTGAGTATGATATCGTATCGGTCGATGTGGACGAATCATCGTTTGACATGGATAAAATCAGCATTAAGAGGCGGACATGACAAAAGGTCTGGATCAGATTTTATCACGACTTAATGAACTGCAGGTCAAAGCCCCAAAGGCTGCACGAGCAGCAGTAGGAGAAGGAGCGGATGAAGTCGAGAAGATTTTGAAAGTAAATACACCAGTTTACTTCGTACTTGACGGTGTCCATGCCAAAGATGATACGAAAGTCACAGGTTTTAAAGGTGGTGACCACGGTTTGATTTCAAAAGACATCGGCTATGGTCGTGCTACAGGCTGGCGGATACACTTTCCAGATGATGGTACGAAATACCAGAAATCGCAAGGATTTGAAGAAAAGACAATTAATGAAGCAACACCAATTGTTAAGGAAATATACGCAACTAAAGTAAAGGAGGGATTGGGATTGTGACAGTAGAAACAATAGCTTATAAGTTATTAAGTAATGACGAAGAACTGAATAGCTTACTCGATAAGTTAAGAGGAAAGAAGTTCGGTCTTGGATTTAAGCAAGGCATCTTTACTTACGACATCCCAGAGCGCCCTACGAACGCTTTAAGTAAGGAGCTTGCTCCATTTATGCGTATCTATCCAACCTATGAGAATGATGTTGAGTTTGCAGATGATAAAGCCATCTCGACTGAACACAGGATCACAATCAACTTTTGGTGTTTAAATGCCAAGCAGTCTGAACAGATTGCTGAATTGATGGATAAGATTTTAGAAAGTAACGGTTTTGAACGTTATACAACGAATGAACTGCCAAGATACAGAAATAACGATATTGACTTACTGGTTAACGTAAGAAAGTATCGTTTTTTTGATTGGCAACTGGAAAAATTAAGAAACGAGGATTAATGAATGTCTAAAGTTAAATTTGGATTGCGTGGATTTGAATTTGGTGAAGTAACATCAGAAAACAAAGTCCCAACAACTATGAAATTGACTGGTATGAAATCTGCTAAGATTGATATCACGAATGAACTTGTAACAATCGCTGCTGATGATGGCCCATACGTAGTATTGTCATCTGGTATCACAGGTACACAATTGGATATTTCTGTACTTGACTTGCCAACAGAGGCACGTAAGGTATTGTACGGTATCGAAGTTAAAGACGGTATGGAAGTGTACAACAAGAACCTCACTCCTAAGGATGTGGCTTGCTGCTTCCGTACATCTACAGAAGATGGTAAAGCTATCTGGATTGGTCTCCTTAAAGGGAAATTCTCTCTTCCAGGCATGGAAACTGAAACCAAAGACGGCTCACCAGCGCCTAAAGAAGACAGTGTAACAGGTAACTTTGTAGCGCGTGGAGATGACGAAAACGGTGATGTAATGATCATTGCTCGTGAAGATAACCCAGCGTTTAACTTACAAAAATTCCGTGACGCAGTCTTCCCAAAGTCGTAAGCGCCGCACCAGCTTCGTCTGTAGGCGCAGGATAACAACTTTCTAAGCATGGATGTATTTCCATGCTTTTTATTTTTAAATCAAAAAGGAGTAGGAAATGTACACAATCAAGCTTAAAATTGGTGGAATCGATAAAGAATTTACCAAAGAATACATCAATGTAGAGGATAATCTCCTCGCAACTGAGCAAAACGTGCGACAATCAGCACTTATCCAAGATGCTAAAAAAGCAAACGACCCTAAAGAGAATCGCAAACTAAACGAAGCATATCTCAAGATGTTTGTGGATATGTTTGGCGGTCAGTTTAAAGTCGAAGATTTGAAGCAAGCAGATATCACGATTTTAAAAACACTTGAAAAAATCTATCTCGCAGCGCTTGGAATTAAAGAAGAAGTGATCGAAGAACTTGAGGGTGATGAAGAAAAAAAGGGATAAGCCCGGAAGAAGCGCGTGACAATCTCTTAATATGGTTTCAAGAGTTGATGCAACAAGGCTATACGATCCTTGAAATTAAACAGATGCGACTATCCGACTTTGATTTAATGGTTAAAGCCTTTGAAACGAAGAAAGAAGAAGCAGAGAAAGAGACTACGCTTGATAAAGCATTTCCGCTTTTATTTGGTTAGGAAAGGAGGATAAATGGCTAGTAATTTAGGTGAATTAGTAGCAACAGCATCGCTGGATATCCAACCATTCATTGGGAATACCAAGCAATTAAGCTCTTATATGCGTGGTCTGGATCGTTCCTTATCTGCGATGGAAATCCTTTAAGAATGTTGGTAAAGGCGGTAAGAACCTAACGGGAATGAAGACCGTGTTAGGTGAAACTGCGAACAGCATTAAAGCCTATGAGGGAATTTTAAAGCAACAGACGGATCACTATAATAATCTAAAATCAAAGATTGGTGATTTGAGTAGTGCGAGTGCAAAGAACAAGGAAGACTTGCTTGGTGCGCGCAATGCAATGTTGCAGACTGCTACGACCTTATCAGATTTGAGGGGGCGATATGCTGACCTCACAAGAGAAATTAATATCCAATCTAGCAAGTGGACGCAAGTCGGGAACGGCTTGCATTCGTTTGGCAAGAAGATGCAGAACATCGGATCAAAAATGCAAAGTGTTGGAAAAACACTAACGAAAGGTCTGACTGTACCACTACTAGCTGGCGCTGGGGTAGCAGTTAAGGCTGCGATTGATTATGAAACTGCGTTCGCTGGGGTAAATCTTTGCCCTCTCTAATAGTAATATTAGAGTAATTAAATCGAGCAAAAACGGTAAAAGCTAAGTCATAAAGATATGCTAATACCGTGCTAACTTATCAGATTACGAGAGGTTGATAAGTAGTGTAGAGCGTAGGAAGTGAATAAATATAATCTTCCCACGAGTGTTCGACAGCCTTTTACAAAAGGTTGAAAATGTACGCCGAACTTATGGGAAACTATAAGAAGTAAAGGATAAAAAGCCTTTATGATAACAAAATTGAAAGAAAACAGTGGACGGAACACCACAACAATTTGCACGATTATCTAACAGCATCCGCGAAATGGCTAGAGAGATGCCATCCAGTGCGGTTGAGATCGCAAATGTAGCAGAAGCTGCAGGACAATTAGGTGTACCTATTGGCGCGATCAAAGACTTTTCGAAAACCATGATCAATTTGGGAGTGTCTACTAACTTAAGCTCCGAAGAGGCTGCATCGTCAATTGCAAAAAAATCGGTAACATCATGCAAGTGTCTGGCAAGGACCTCGGTACCTGGTCTGGGCATTTTGGATCTGCCGTGGTGGATTTGGGTAAGTATGGTTGCCCAGTTACTAAGAAATTAGTAGCTTAAAATAACGGCCAAAATCGGTGAAAACTAAGTCTAATGATAAGTTAATACCGAGGTAAATTGAGTGATTAAAAAAACTCAATCACCGTAGAGCATAGGAAGTGAACCTATGCTTTTTGTTTAGTCAAAAAAAGTGTAGAATATAATCTTCCCACGAGTGGCCGTCACCTTAACAAGTAATGTTGAAGGTGAAAATATATGCCGAACTCATAGGAAACTATGAGAAACAGAGGATAAAAACCTTTGTGATAACAAATGAACCATTTTGCCACGACAGAACGTGATATCGTTGAAATGACCAATCGTCTTGCAGCAGGCGGTAAACTCGCTGGTCTGACCACACCAGAAATTTTAGGTCTTGCTACTGCTATGAGTAGCGTAGGGATTGAAGCAGAAGCGGGTAAACAATTCTGCCCGTCTACTTGGAAACAAGTAGCATAAAAAATTAAGTGAATTCATGGAAAATCTAAGGTGTAACAAACACTATGACAATCATGAGCCAAGCCTGTACGGAAACGACAGGAAGGTGCAACGACTAGATAAAGTAATCTAAACAAAAAGCAATCTTTTAGTAGGTTGCTTTTTTGCATGACGAAATATCCACGAGCGCTTAACACCTTAACGAATAAAGTCGAAGGTGATGATATAGTCTGAACTTATAGGAAACTATGAGAAGTTAGGATAAAGAGCCTAACGATAACATAATTGGGAACTGCGATGAACCAGACCCTTACTGGTATTGGTAAGGCAGTGTCTGGTGTTGGTAAAGGTGCGAAAGAGAAACTAGAAGTCATCGCACAAACTGCAGGAATGACTGCAGAACAATTCTCTACTGCTTGGAAACAGAAACCAGCGGAAGCCTTACAATCATTTATTAAAGGTTTACAACGTGCGCACGATGAAGGCAAGAACATGGATGGTATCCTTGATGAACTTGGAATGACAGGTATTCGTCAAGGGAATATGCTGAAATCTCTTGCTTCTGCATCAGACAAGATGAGCGAGGCAGTTAGTCGCTCTAATACCGCTTGGAAAGAAAACAATGCTCTTACTAACGAAGCTAACAAACGCTACGAGACAACAGAATCACAACTTAAAATCTTTAAAAACAAACTTACCGATATTGCTATTGAATTCGGTGGACCACTCTTAAAGGCGTTGAATAGCGGTTTGGATGCTGCTAAACCGTGGCTACAAACGTTATCAGACATGGCTAAGAAATTTAGTGAGATGTCAACAGAGCAACAACAAAGCATCATCAAATGGGGTGCTATGGCTGCTGCAATTGGTCCAGCTTTGAAATTGTTTGGCAGTGGCGCAAGTGTCATTGGTGGGTTTGCTAAAGGATTAGGAACGATTGCCAAGGGTATCGGTAAATTTAGCGGTACGCTCAAAACCATATCGAACGGCGGTGGATTTATCAACGGTCTGAAACAGATGGCCACTGGTATGACTGCCACTGGAACTGCTGCAGAAGGTGCGGCTGCAAGTACAGGATTGTGGAGTACAGCAGTTGGGTTGTTAGGTAGTCCAGTGACCTGGGGCGTGCTTTTGGGTGGGGCTGCATTGGTAGGCATCGGCATTATCGCCCATAATATTGCAGAAGCAAACGAGCGCACTCAAACGTGGGGCACAAGCGTAAGTAAGCTACAAGATCAAGAGCTAACGCAATTAAAATCTAAAGTCGATGAAGTACATCAAGCTACCATCAGCTTTGGTAAAGGTGGCGCAGAAGCCGTTGAAAATGTACGTGTAAGCGTGCAAGGATTGGCTGACGATATTCAAAAAGCGATCGACAAAGACCTTGAGAAAACATTGAAAGGTCTTGAGAAAATTGGCGCTGATGAATCTATCCAGAAACGCGCTGTCTCACAAGCAGAACAGCAAAAGAAAAACATCCAGTCGATGACAGATGAGATTGTACAGATTTATCAAAACGCATCTGATCAAAAGCGCAAGATCACTCGTGAAGAACAAGCGCTTATCTACGATTATGAGAATCAATTCATTGATAAACAATTATCACTACAGAAATATTCTGCCGATGAACGCACTGCGATTGTAAAAGCCATGAATGGTCAAATTAGTGATCTGAATGAAACTCAATTACGCAAAGGTACAGGAGTTGTGGCTAAATGGCTTAAAGAGGAACAGAAGCTCTATGATGAGCAAGTAACTGCGCTGAAAGATGCTCACGAAAAGGGGATTTATAGCCAATCTGAATACAACAAAGAATTGGAAAGATTGAATTCCCAACACAAGGCTAAAATGGAAGCGTTCGGCCGTGAGTATGCTGCATTACAAAAAAAATGGAGTGAAAAAGTTCCACTCAATTTTGGTAATGATGAACAACGTAAGATGTACTTTGACCAGATGCGCAAGGACTGGGCAGAACTGGGACTTGATTACGATAAATTAATGTCCAAGGCAGATCAATTTGCTGACATCGTAGGTCGTTCATCTGGTATGGTTGCTAAAAGCGTGCAAAATATGTCGCAGGAAACCAAAGATGCAAATCTTTTGTGGAATGGACTGGTATTTGATCCTAAGACTGGACAAGTCAAAACTAACGCACAAGAGGAAGTAACCAAAGCGCTCCAAGCTGAAAATGGCTGGGAGAATATGCAGTTCATCCTCAAGCACGCAAACCTTGAAACCAATGCTAAGATGACAATCGGACAAGCATTGGTTGAAGTTGGCAAGTGGGATAGCTTAACCCCACAAGAGAAAGAGCTGGTCGTAGGTAACAATCAAGGTATGAAAGCCGTCCTTGATAGCAAGACATTGCTGGAACAGTACAATGCAATGCCAGCAGAAGTCAAAGAACTCTTGATGAAGAATACTGACTTTCTATCATCTGGTGAACGTGCCACTGCGATCATTGAACGCTGGAATACACTGACACCAGAGCAGAAAGAGCTGATCTTGAAAGATGCTGCGAGCGACAAAGCTGAACGTGTCAGACTAGCAGTTGATTCACTTACTGGTATGGCCCACGTAGTTAATTTAGATGCAGAAGATAAGACGAAGAGCGCTATCGCTAGTGCAATGTCTAGCATCTTAACACTACCAACTGACCATAAGACGGACTTGATCGCAACCCCAGACGGGGTAACGCTTGGGACTAACCAAGCGATGGGTGCTTTTTGGGATTGTACAACGGATTTGCAGTACCGACTAAGCCGTTGACAGTTGATCCTAGCAATGCGACAAGTGGCGCGCAACAGGCTATCAATAAACAGCAAGAATGGAATAATACACCAAGCCCAGTTAAACCACAACTTGGCGATCCAACTGGTGCGATCACTGCTGCACGACAAGCAATAAGCACTCAAAATGCTTGGAATGCGACACCGTCACCTACAAAAATAATCACCGCGGACGCTTCAGGAGCACAGATCGGAGCCATGGTTGCTAAAGGCGCGATCATGTCCATTCCAACATCATGGACAACCGTCATTACAACAATCCATAGGGAAGTCAAAGGACACGCTAAAGGTACGAATTTCCACGAGGGTGGACTTGCAATGGTCAATGACCAACGAGGTACGCTTTACAAGGAAATGGTCACCCTGCCAACTGGTGAATCATTTATCCCAGAAGGTCGTAACGTGATCCTTGATCTTCCAAAAGGTTCGAAAGTCTTGCGAGCTGGTTTGACTAAAAACTTTATGCGTGAATTAGGTATACCGAACTTTGCAGATGGTGTAGGTTGGAAACATTCGGAAGTAGCGAACATTACACAGCGAATCAAGAATGTTAATGAATGGAAACGGAATAATGAACAACGTGACCTTGTACCGTTTATCCAAGAGTTGATTGATCAGGTAAAACGTGGTAACAATCGTGACGAACGACCAAACCAAAATTATACATTGAATGTGCATGGAAATAGCACTGGTCAAGATTTGACACCAGAATTTATGAAGCGCTTAATGCGCGAACTAGCATACTATACTAATCAGGAAGGAAGGGGATTAGCTTGACGACATTTACTTTTAATGGCAAAAAGAATACTGAATTCGGTCTACGAGTGGCAGAAGGCAAGAAGATCACTACTTCCAGTCTTGATGTAGAGCGCGTGACAGTGGCAGGAAGAGACGGTGACTTACTAATCAGTAATAACCGTCTTAGTTCTGCTGAATTGAGCTTTCCCGTAAATTTTGTAAAAGAAAAGGGTTTGATCGCTACTGAGGTTTATAAAATTTCTGAATGGCTCAATGTAGCTGGATACAAGGATTTAACAATCTCTTACGATCCAGATTTTATATATCGTGCTGCATACCTTGAAACATTTAGTATTGAGGAAACCATGAGGCAGTTTGGCAAAACAACCATTAATTTTGTATGCTATCCAGTCAAATTTTACAAGCAAGGCCGTACAACGCAGAAACTAATGAATGGTGCTACCGTGAATGGCATGGGCAATGTTAACGCAAAACCAATCATTACACTGGTTGGATCGGGTGACTGTACACTTACTATCAATGGTCGCAAGACTAAGTTACGGGCCGTGCAAGGCAAAATCACACTGGATATGCAAGCCAACCAAGTATTTAAGGATAACTTGCCAGCGTGGGATAAGGTAGTAAGAAGCTCACAATTCCAGATGCCGTACCTTGACTATGGTCGTAACTTGATTTCGTGGGACGGTAACTTTGAAGTGTTTACAATCCCGAACTGGGGGGTTAAGCTATGAGGCCTATTTTATTTAATAAAAATGAGACGGCTTTCGACACTTACGGTCTGGGTGAGCTTAACGTGACCAAGGGAACAGTCACACGGGAACGAAACGGAAATTATACGTTATACGCTGAGATTCCCGTGAATGATCCAGCAACAGCGACTCTTGAGAAAGAAATGAAGCTGAAAGCTGACGCTGGACTGCGTACCAAGAACCAGACATTTGAAATCTCGCGGATTGTTAAAGATAGCAGTAACATCGCTAAAATTTACGGTCAACATATCAGTCATAAGCTGGAATACATGGGGCTAGTGAATGGCAGGCCCTTTAGTGGTTCTGCCTTTACTGCTCTCGCAATCTGGCACAATGCAACGATTGGTGATCTACGTTTTGATGTTTGGTCTGATATCCAGACGACTGGCAGGGTGTGTTTGACATTTCGAAAATGGAGAACGCACGGCAAGCCCTTGGTGGTGTTGAGGGGTCTATCCTTGATATCTACGGTGGGGAATACGAGTTTGACAATATGACCGTGCGATTGCATAAGCAGTTAGGTCGTACTGCTCCAACTGTATTAGAGTATGGCAGGAATATCCTAAGTGCTGAATCAGACGAAACGATTGAAAGCTCATATACTAGCGTGTTACCGTTTGCTACTTATACACCGGACAAACCAGAGGGCGACACTAGCGAAAGTCAACCAGATCCTATTACGGTTACAATCCCAGAGGATTATGTAGACAGTAAATACAAGGACCTATACGCACATCGCAGAATTAAAGTCGTAGACTTCTCTAGCGAATTTAAGAGTGATGGGAAGAATAAGGATATTCCCACAGTTGAGAAACTGCGTAAGATGGCCACTGACTACATGGACCGCAATGCAATTGGGAAACCTAAGTTCAATACCAAGATCGAGTATGCAGACCTAGCTAAAACGCTAGACTATGCAGATCGTGGCTGGATCGAAGAAGTTGAATTATGCGATATTGTACCCGTCTATTATCCACAGATTGGGCTTACCGATGAAACTTTGAAAATAACGACTATTACTTATGACTTTGTAAACGAGCGAAATGAGAGCGTAGAATTTGGTGATATTGGTACGAATGTCCGTGCTACAATGCAGAGTGGTCTTGCAGGTAAGGTTGATGATATTGCTAAGCCCAGCAAAATTTTGAGAATAGTTTGCCAGATTATCTCTTAAATGCTCAAGGTAACAAGGTTTGGTATAACAAACCAGATGATAAAGAACATAAGATCGGTGACATCTGGTTTGAGAAGAACGGTATCTATGACCGTATGTACGTTTGGAATGGTGAGATGTGGGAGAAGCGCATTGATACCGAGGATATCGATAAGGTCAAGAAAGAGGTTGGTAAGCAATTAGAACAAGCCAAGCAATTGACAGCTATTGACATTGCCAAGGCTGACGCGAAAGCCCAAGAGGCACTGGCCAAGGCTGGTGCAATCCCAGACACGCCCACACTATCTGAGCAGATCAAACAGCAGATCTTATCAAGTCCAGACTTAAACCGCAAGGTGACAGAAACGTTCAATCAGACCGATAGCGGGGTTATCTATAATAAGATATACCAAAATATCAGTCGAGAATTTACAGATAAAACTACTGGTGATGGTTTAGCAGAAGCGGCAGGACAGTTAAGCCAGAGCATCACTCAATTATCTGACGAATTTACAAAGCAAACAGTCGAATTTAACAAGCTCACGGAATCGAACAAGCTCTACGAGCGAATTTTGGGCACGTCTGAAACAGACGCACCAGATAGGCTTTCAAGGCTGGTTATGTCCAGTGATATCTTTCAGACAGAGGTTGGAAAGTACGTTACAGATGATAACAACTTGATTGTTAATTCTATGTCTATGTCAACGAATACGCTTGTCGGGAATAACAATCCAAATGCAAGCGTATCTGTTAGTGATGGCATTTTTACAATCAAGGCGCAGGGTCTTACTGGTTATAACTGGACAGGGTTCACGTTGCCGATTTACGTCAAGAAAATTTATCACGGTGAAACATATACACTAGGTTTTAAGTACCGTATTAGGGAATATCCAGACGTTTCTTTTGCTTTTAACATCAAAAACCACGGGCTAAACAAAACACTTACATGGGCAAACGTCGGTGAGAACAGACCACCACTTGACGAATGGCAAGAGTTCCAGAAAACTTTTACCATGCAAGAAGATTTCTTGTTCGGCGAAGATAAAAACTATCCATTTTATATCTTCCTTGCTAAGAATGGCTGGATAGAGTTCAAAGAGCCTATACTTGTGCGTGGTTCGCGCACAGGTCCTTACAAACCGAGCCAGTTTGACGACGCGTTCGCTGAAACAAAAGCAGTACGCACACAAATGACCCAACTTGCTGGATCATGGGCCGTGAAGAATCTCAATAGCAATGGCGATGTACTCAACTCTATTAACCTACTAGCTAACGGCACGAATCGAATTGATGGACGGTTAACGCATATCACTGGCCAGACCGTGATAGATGAAGCCGTTATCGATTCCGCAAATCTAAAAAAAGTTTCAGCTAGCAAAATATCGGGTGGTGAGGCTGACTTTGCTAAAATCAACGTTGTCAACTTCGATGCTAAGAATGTGACATCTGGGACGCTACAAGGGCTTGTCTTCCGCGGTGGTCGGATCGAGGCTCTTAACGGCAAGATGTATATTGACCTGCAAAACGGGCAATACAACGTACTAAATGACGAAGCCACAATCAGACGAATCGAAGGCACTAGCTCGTCTCAATTTATCAAGCTGATGAAGAGTGGATTTGTTGCCGAGCGAGTACGGGATCCTAATGCTGCGATGATGGTTTTCGGGACGAACCATGATAAAACCGAAAAGCACGAAAACGAGACTTTCGCTGGAATCCGTGTCTGGTCTGGTAAAGGAAACGGCACGGAAGAAAGTCTTACTGAATTCGTGGGTGACCGTGTACTGATCTACAATAACGGTCGATACCGCAGTCCTTGGAACTTCCACGGGAATACAAATGACGGGAATGCCTATTTGATACCGATGAACCAAAATAATGTTAAGCACTACATCGGCCGTGGTGACTTCTTCCTTGAGGGCGTCTATGCACACCATTTATATGAGTGGAGGGGTTGATATCAAACAGTATTTATGGGATCTCTTGACTTGTTTTGGTATTATGAAGCGTTATGGACAGATTAACGGATTCGCTGGTGGACACGTACAAGGTGTGCTTGATAAATATGGATTTAGATAAGAGAGGTAATCAATGGACGCAGTAAATAAATTTGTGAGTGAGATCTCACGTAAACTCGCTGACACAATCGTAGAGGCTACCAATTATAAGGTGTTATACGAAGAGGCTGAAGCAGAGTGCAAGCAAGCCAACGACTTACTAGCTAAGTTTAACAAGGTTTTAGACAGCGACCCAGCGCTCAAAGAACTTTTCGATGAAACAGCTCAAAAATTAGAAGAACAAAAGGACTAAAACTATATGGAATTTAAAATCACTAACAAATACTTGCAAGAAGAAGGACGTACCTTTGTATCAATCCGCTCGGCCAACCCTTACACAGCCTTTGAGCGTGTACTGATCGGGGACCGTACTAACGAATCGGACGAAGCGTTAATCCAAGCCGTCCTTGGCCAAGTTGTGACCGAATTAAACCCAGTCGAAGGTGTTAAGAAGTTGCAAGAGGATTTATACACGCAATCGCAAGAGTACGAGGCGAAGCTGGCCAAGAAAGACGAAGAGATCCAAAAGGTAAAAGACGTGGCAGAATGGAGCGTACTCGCCCGTGTGACTGACGTTGACCACCCACTGGATCCTACAGTCTTTAAACGTGGCCTTGAGCTGGTAGACCTTGGTAAAGTCGGGGAAACTTACCCGGCACAAGCGATCTTCGCAATTGAGGACCCGAACCACGTTGAGAAATACAGCGAAGGCAAGCGCGTGATGGTCCAAGTAAACCAATCATTTACATATCAAGGCGAAACTCTTGACCAGCTCGCAAGCCTTGAGCAGAACGGCAAACTTGCGATCTGGAAATGGACTGAACCAAAAGCTGAGCTTGAAACTCAACCCGTCCAGTAAGCGAGTAGCTTGATAGGGGGAGGGTGATTAATGGATCAAAAACCAGACGGAATTTTTTTGGGATTATTGAAATAGTCCGTGATTTCTACGATCACGGGATTGATGAACACATGATCGTGTTTGCCTTGATGGTTGTTGTTGCTTTGGATATCGTTTTAGGGGTATCCAGAGCGTGGGCTTATCATGAGTTTTCAAGCCGAAAATGGCGGAAAGGGCTAGTCAGTCATACAGCTATGATTTTAATTGTTGCAGTTGGCTATCCGTTCGCGTTATACATGAATCTTGGACCCGTGATCGATACCTTTATCGTTGCGATGATGGCAGCATACGGCTCAAGTATTTTGGCCAGTCTTTTCGGCGCTGGGGGTAGAAATTCCCGGCCTCGATCACTTTATTAAGCAAAATATCGATCATGAAAAATTTCAACTCAAGGACGGCTTGAAAGAGCCTAAAAAAATGATAAATAAGAAAGAGGACAAATAGCATGAATCAAATCACAAGCATTATCACATCATCAGCAATGAGCATTTTAGTGGTATTAACAGGGATCGTGGTACAAGCGATCAAGAAATACTTACTAATGCGCGGTGGTAAGAAAAGCAATCGAGATCGTCGAGATCTTGGCAAAGAACGCGGTCAACGCTACAGAGCAAGTTGCGGATAAGCTGGATATCCACGGCAAGGATAAGCTAGAGCACGCTAAAAACTAGCTTGATCGAGGGTCTTGAGTCGCAAAAATATCCATTTAACAAATCAAGAACTCAATACCTTTATTGAAGCAGCGGTAAAACGCGCTAACGAAGAATGGAAGAAATAGAGGTTTTTATCATGAGTAGAATTGAATCAAGTATTGCCCGTATGCGCCACTTGCAAGCTATCCCTGTACATTACGATATGGGCGACCGCTACGGAAACGATGCTGACGGTGACGGACGCATTGAATTTGACTGTTCATCTGCAGTCAGCTACGCACTCGAAATCAGCCTAAATAACAACACAGAAACACTACAACAAGCATTGCCTGCCATTGGATATGCTAAAGTCTTCGACGCAGTAGACGGCACGTTTGACGCTAAATATGGCGATGTGGTCATCTGGGCACCTCGTGACGGATCAAGCTCGCTTGGATCGTTTGGCCATGTGCTCATCATGACAAGCGACAGTACAGCCATCCACTGTAACTACGGCATGGATGGAGTGACCGAAAATGACTACAACTACATCTGGGATCTCAACGGTCGTCCTCGTGAAATCGTATTCCGTGAGAGTGGGACACCACTCCCAGCACCAACACAAAGCGAATTTGACCGTGAGCTAGATGTCAACACACGTTTGGCTAAGTCAGACAAGCCTTACTACGAGGGCACTCTTACCACTGACTATTATGTAGAGGCTGGCCCTCGCATTGATAGCCAAGACAAGGAATTTCTCCCAGCAGGCACACGAGTGCGTGTTTACGAGAAGCTCAACGGCTGGTCACGGATTAACCATCCAGACAGTGCCCAATGGGTAGAAGATAAGTATTTAGACGACTGTACAGATATGTAAGATTCCCCTCCCATTTCGGGAGGGCTTTTTTTGTTGCTGTTATAACGGCAATTTTTAGGATTGTCTATTATAACGGAAATTATAGCACTATTTACTTGAATAAAATAACCGATAATGCTATAATAATTGTACACGGATTTTTAAACAATCTACTGAATAACCAAGTGTAGATAGGGTGACACCTTGCTTGGATTGTATACATAATTCCCGTTACGCTCTCCGTGAGATATTGCGGAGAGATAAGTAATTCTCTTTTGAGTAATCGAAAGAGGTCATGAAGTGTAAGAAGATTGAGGGTGTATGCAGTATAGAGGTTGTGCGTAATTAGACCATTATCAGACGGTGGCGGTGACAATAGACGCTTTCGGTGAAAAGAATAATCTGGGTAGGCCTTGCGTAGCAGTAAGAACCGAACCAGAAATGCTAAAATAAACCGTTTTGCACTTGAGGTCGAGGGATCGGCCAATAACACCAAAAGATAAGTACAAGTAGCCCAAAAATGTGCAGACGATATATTGGAATATATTAATGCTTAAAAACATATTTCTGAATGTCGGGTGAAAGTTGGACGTAACCAGTCGTGCCTAGTCATTTAATCGCTACGGAAGTTACAGGGTCGCTCCTTGTAGCTCAGACCGTGGTAGGCTATCGGTCAATAAATTGCGTACAATCGAAGTAGAGCGAAGGCTCATTTAGTTGATTGTTTAAAGTTCGTGTCCTTGCGTTTTGCAAGGTTTTTCTTTTAAAGTGAATAAGCGTAATTGTTGGGATTGTCTATTGTAACGGAAAAATCTTAAAAAAAGGGGGGCAAAAAGGGGGCAAAAGGTGTAAACTTTTATATTTTTTTATGATAAAAAAATATATGTAGTTCATTCCTTATTTATGCCTATTTTATAGGGTTTTTGTCTTATTTCTTCCTATATAATATACTTAAAATAGAATACCGTGGATTGGAATCTTTCTACAACTTGAAAAAAATAATCGTTGATTTAACAACGTTTTTAGGCCCCTCGGATTTTTATCCGAAGGGCTTTTTTTCTTTGTTCAGGGGGCATAAAAGGGGCAAACTTTTATAAAATATTCTTCATTACTTTATCAAGGACATTGATTGCTTCATCTTTCATATTCTTTGTGACGTGAGTATAGATAGAAGTAGTGACCTCAGAATCAGAATGACCCACACGATCCATGATCGTTTTCAGAGGAATTTTATTTTCTGCTAAGATGCTAATAGTTGTGTGTCTGAAGATGTGAGGAGATAGATGTTTAGGGATTGGATTTTTAAGGCGCTCATTCGCCCTTTGAAGCGACTTGCTTAGAATTGAACTATGGATTGGCTTACCAGTGTTTGTGACGAATATACGAGTGCTCTTATACCAGTTAGGGTCAGTATTTTCACTGAGCTGGTTTAGTTCAATCATTTTATCTAATATCTCAATTTCTCTTTCAGTAAGATGTGTGGTTCTAAAACTAGCAAATGTCTTAGGCCCATCATCATCAGGAATGTATCGGTTAAATGTTGTGTGGATATCAAGTGTTTTTGTTTCTTTGTGATATTTGTCTAGCGTAAGTCCAGCTAACTCTCCAACACGACATCCGTTTAAAATCATGAACTCACAAGCCAGAGCATATCTAAGTGTGATGTCTTTTCGATAGAGTTCTTTCAAGATTGCTTTATATTCTTTAGGTTCTAGGTATTTATCTTTTGCGTTTTTAATCTGCTGCAAACTTTGTTTTTTTCTAGGCAGTTTTGCTTTTCTAGCTGGATTGTTTTCAATAAAGCCCTGGTCGATAGCATAGTCAAAGAAAACATTCAAGATAGATTTAACACGGTATTTTTGAGTGTAAGTCCATTCTTCCGTATCAATCAATCTTTGAATTAGTCGTACATCTATATTTTCTAACTTAGTGCCTGTTTCAACTTTGTCACAGATTCTATTATAAGTAGCCAGCATAGTTTTATAAGTGCTTAGTTTTATCTGTTTCTGATGAAACTCCCACCACTCCGCAAAAACTGTATGGAAGAAGGCAGAAGCAGTAGTCAGTTTTTGTAGCACGGTTTCAATTTTATCATCCAGTTGTTTCTGAGCTTCTTTTTTCGCTCTGGCTGATCCAGAGTCAAGAGTTACAGAAACTCGTTTCCATTTCTCGGTATAAGGGTCTCTATAGCGTTCAAAAAATTTGTATTTTCCATTTGGTAACTGCTCTACCCACATTGTATTTTTTCCTCGTTTTTGGTAAAATGGGTATAAGAAAACGACCCTTTGAATGGTTGTTTCTTATACATGATTTCCTCACACTCAAGCTTGCAGACAGGGAGTGTGAGGATTTTTTTAGTTTACTCTCCAAGTTTTGCCACAATAGGTGATGTCGAATTGACCTTCGTTTTTGATAGCAAAAACTTCTGTAATTTTTACTTTTTGCCCAGCGGTTAATACATCTGGAATATTGCTTGTAACACCTTCCACATAATAAACTTGAAGTCCTGTAGCTCCAGTGCTATCGATGATGTCTGTTGATATCAAATCAATTGTTTTATCCGAGGTGTTTTCGTAAGTTACTTCCACTCGGACGGGGACATAACCGTCATAATTTATACTGCTTCCATCTTGACCCAACTGAATGTTTTTGTCTATTTCAGCTTTATCTACAGTCATTTTTAATCCGCTATATTCTCCGCCATTATAGCTATCGTCATAAACATGAGACTCTCCGACCCTCAAGAATTGGTTTTCTTTTCTTGTTTCTGTACTTGTTTGTTCGGTTTCAACATCAGAAGAAGAGCTAGATGTTTCCTTTTCGTTTGAACAAGCAATAAGAGTTAGAGTCAACACAGACACAAAACTTAAAACAACTTTTTTCATAATGTCCTCCTAGTTGTCACTGGCAAATTTCAGGTACTCATCTTGTATCATCACTTCGTCAGTGGTCGTTTTCAAGTTATATTTTAACGCAAAGTTAGACCAATTGAAAGAGGTTGGATCGTCACAACATTCTAGTTCTTCTTTTACCAAAGAGCGAATCATAAAACGATTAGCTTCATTTTCACAACGTATAGGAGCGTTGCGATAGATAGCCCCGATATGTTCAAGATGACCCAATTCATGAAGCAGGACTTGATGTCGTTCTTTATATGACAAAGAACTGTTTAGGTAGATTGTCCGTGTTTCTGCATCATAAAAACCACGGCCGCCCCATTGGTCTGGCTCGAAAGTCTGGAGCGATACTCGATATTGCTTCAGTAATTCTTTTTCATTCTTCATAATCTCCCTCACCTAAAACTTATTTTTTGCTATTAAGGTATCCTTCTATAATTCCCTTGATAGCTTTTTTATCATCATCTGATAGAGGTTTGCCATCAAATAGCATGATTCGTCCGTCCAAGTCATCGAGTTCTATTTCATGCTCTGGAGCTTTTTCTCCTGCGATAGCAGGGTTTTCTGTGCGTCCTAGTAAGTAGTCGGTGGACACGTTGAAGTAGTCGGCGATTTCCGAAATTCGTTCAGCGTTGGGCTTTTGCGATTTCAACTTATAGAGTGTATTTCTACTGTAACCCAAATCTTCTTCTAACTTCATAAGAGAAATCCCATGCTTATCAGCAAGTTCTTTGATTTTTTCGTATGTCGGAAACATTGTTAAATCAACCTTTCTGGAACATAACAAAAAATATTTCAACTTTTTAGGTGAAAAGTATTGACATATCACCCAATTAGGTGTAAAATAGTTTTTTTGTAAGTTAATGAGTTAGTAAAAAAACGAAGTTAAAACTTATCTAAAAATAAATAGCTTTGGCGAGCAAGAAAAATTGATAGATATAAGGTTTTATCAAGGTTTTTTTAATTATGTTTTCATTTTTAACCTTTTGGGTGAGATATGTCAAGCTTTTTTTATAAAAATAATTTACTAACTCTTTAACTTATAGATTTGATAGAGAGGAGGAGGAGCAGATGCCAAGACCAAAATATTGGCCGTATGTTACTAAAAGAAACATAGAAAGGCCACGATTAAACAGTTTGCGCTTCCGTGACAATAAATTGATTTTGAACTCCAACGAATTAAAAAGGGGTAAAAGAGTATGAATTGAAAAAAAGCCAGATGCGTTGAGAAAATTCTCTGAACTAAAAGTCACTTTACTTGTTGAATTGGTCTGAAATAACTTTTGAAACGACTTCTATAGAGATGTCTTTTAAAACATTCAATGAAAATGAACCTACTTTTGAAGCTACGCTCTTAGTTTTATTCCAATTTGTATCTTGTCTAATGTTAGCCAGAAACTCATGTGCTTCTGGAGACAAGTCAATAATAATTGCGGATAAATCATAAGTATAAGTTACTTCTCCAATAAAAAATCCTGCATGATCTGCTTGACGAATATGGTAAAAAACTGTATCCACTCCATATTTATTAAACAAAGGTTCGTCCTTTTCTTCGTTGTAAATCACAACATTATCAAATGTAGATTTTGCTTCGATATCAAGTAATAGGTCACGAATGCAGTCAGGGTTCAGCTTCATTGTTCCACCTCATAATTATTTTTTTAAAACTATTATATCAGAAAGGAGAAAGTTACATGAGTCAACAACATCGCAAGTGGATCGAACTTGTAAAAGAGCGAATTGAAAAACGTGGGTGGTCACAAACTGATCTAGCTATTGTAGTGGGTGTCAGTCCATCAGCCATCACACAACTATTCAAAGATGGTAAAGGAAGTGATGACTTGAAGCTTCGCATTAATAAAAAATTACGAATCAGTGAGTCATGGGAAAAATTTGAGGAGTAGGGGAAATGGCAGTTGAACAACATGAACTAGAACAGATGGTTAAAGAATACCTATCCGTTCCTCTAAGTTTAAAAATTTTACGAGAATGCTACTTGTATTTGTTCCTCAAGATGGCTAATAATACGACAGATATAACAGTAGCGAAGTCTACCGTACATTCTAGCGATGGAACAGGAAAGATAGTCTATACGGTAACAGTATATGAGTAAACAAAAAAAGCACCTAACACAAAAGTCAGGCGCATATCAAAATAACCAATTGAATTATAACACGAAAGAGAGGAAAATGCCATGCCTAAAACAGAAATTACATATAAGCCAGTTGCTGTGGATGAAAAAGCCACGCATGGTGATTATAAACATCTTTGTCAAAGGTGGGAAGGGTTGACTCCAGGGACTGCAAAAGTCTGGGCAAGTGAAATGCGAGAGCATCCTGATTTTAAGCAATTCATTGATAATCCAACACATAAAATTGTCTTTATCAACTACGAAGGATTTCGATTGTTTGTCAAATGGAAAAGTCGGAATCGCTATCGTGCTAAAAAAGAAACACTTGCAGAGATGCTAGAAAATCTTAAAAAAGAAAAACAGTTAGGAGTATAAAATGCTAGAACCAACACTAACAAGCCAGCTATTAGGTGCTGGAGCAATCGCAGTTAGTTTCTTTGCAGCAGGCTTCGCAGGGGCCGTATGGGATTTTAAACGCGCACAACGGAAGAAAGCGCGTGAAAGAAAGTTAGAGATAGCAATGGAACAATACAATAACGATATTGACGAAGCTATGGCATTGGGTGAACAACGTGTATTCGACCACTTAGCAGAAGCACGCAAACACTCACATTCTGATAATTGGGGAAATAACCATGCTCCCATTTGATTCAGAGTCAGAAATTGAAGAAGAAATCGACTACCACGATCCAGATTTATGGCTTAGAACTGGATCATTCAAACGCTGGCTAGGTGATGATGATGAGGTTTAACAATGAGATTTTACGTTAACACAAAAATACGAACTGGTATGTGCGCCAGATTATCACGATAAGTTTGGGAAT
>BNJU01005549.1_pt1 | contig 41621 bp, 67 predicted proteins | sample 8539281 | NCBI WGS metagenome assembly BNJU01 (sample SAMD00202456, study PRJDB9452) | human saliva metagenome | isolation source: human saliva | place: Japan
CTCTGGAAAGCTTGATTTTCACTGGCCTTTCAGAGGTTCTTTTCTGTTTATTACTTTTTTTAAAATAGTTGTTATATAGATTTTTTATCAGCCTGATTAGGATTTTTTATTAAGCCTCTTTCATGGTAAAATATGCCCGGACTTTGGGTGCCACTTGTGTGCCGAAGAGTTCAATAGCTCTCAGAACCTGGTCATGAGGCATGGAACCAAGCGGTAGATGGAGCATGAAACGGTCCAAACCTAAGTCTTCAATCATGCGAATCAATTTTTTTCTGCCACCTGATCTGGATTGCCCAACAAACATGGCACCATTTGGCCCAACTTGCTTCAAATATTGCTCATAACGCAATTCCTGCCAGTGGGGACGGTCTTTGGAAATAGCATCCACCACTTGCTTGGTCGGATGGAAATAATCTTTCACCGCCTGCTCGCCATCCTCAGCAATCCACCCCCAAGAATGGGCTCCAACCTTTAGTTCATGACTGGCATGGCCAGCTTCGCTCCCAATCTCACGATAAGCCTGAATCAACTTTTTAAAATAACGCGGATTACCACCAATAATGGCATAGACAATCGGTAGACCTGCCTGAGCAATCTTCACGGTTGATTCGACATGACCACCTGTCGCTATCCACAAGGGTAATTTTGTCCTGAACTGGACGAGGATAAACTTCTTTTTCAGAGATTGTTTGGGTCAATCGACCTTGCCAGTCTATCTTAGTCTTTTCATTGACTAACTGAAGCAAGTCTAATTTCTCATCAAAGAGGGTTTCGTAGTCTTTCAAGTCATAACCAAACAGGGGAAAAGATTCCGTGAAAGAGACCCTTCCTGCCATAATCTCTGCACGTCCATTTGACAAAGCATCAATAGTGGCATACTGTTGAAACAAACGGATTGGATCCATACTTGAGAGAATGCTGACCGCACTAGTCAAACGGATTTTCTTGGTATTAACCGCACCAGCTGCAAGGACAAGCTCTGGCGCAGATACCGCAAAATCCGCTCGATGGTGCTCACCAATCCCATAAACATCCAAACCAACCTTGTCAGCAAGCTCCATCTCTGCCACCAACTGACGAATCCGTTCATCATGACTGTAAATCTGCCCAGTCCCTTCAAGCTCCGTTGTTTCCCCAAATGTTGAAATTCCCAATTCCACCATCCTGTTTCCTCGTTATATTATTTAGTTTTTCAGGATATTTTTATCACTAATTAGTTTCACTTTCAATAAATTTGCTCATTAGAAAAAGCCTAGATCGACTAGACTTTCTTAGTTTATTCTACCTGTAGTTTATTGTCTTTCAAAGTCAACTTCGAGTTTTCTGTCAATTCTGTTTGTTCAAAAGTGTAAATCGTCTCACCCTTTGTATCAATCATGTACCAGGCTTTGTCTTTACGGACAATCAGGGCAAGCTCCGTACTATTTGTGTCCTCGTTTTTGACAGACAAAGGAAAGGCCTTATCCACACCTCCCAGAGCTACTTTATTCCCTGTTTTTAATTCTACTAGGTAGTGTACTCCATCCTTGGTACCAAAACTGTAGTCTCCATTAATCGGCGTGTGGCTATCATAGTTTTTTCATTAGAATGGAAGTTTTATCTACACCTTCAAATGCCTTTTTTAAAAGTGTTCTTTCTGCTCTTCAGCTTTCTTTTGATCTTGAGACTGAACCGTCTCTTGCACAGCAGCAATCCGTTCCAGATTTTGCTTTTTCGCTTGTCTCGCCTGATGGATCAAAACTGTTCGGATTAAGAAAGAACCTGATAAGACGATACCAATCACCATAGCAATAATATTTTTTTCTTCTTCATTTTCTTCTCCTTATAAAAAAACTGCCTTGGGAACACAAAGGATTCCCTATCTCAAGTATAACAGGAAGAGCAAAAAAGTCTAGGGAGGACTAGACTTTCTTAGCTTATTCTACTGTTACTGACTTGGCAAGGTTACGTGGTTTGTCCACATCAAGGCCACGGTGGAGGGTTGCGAAGTAAGCGACCAATTGCGTTGGTACGACCATTGAGATTGGTGAGAGGTAAGGATGTACGGTCGTAAGGACGATATCATCTGTCTCTTTAACAACATTCTCTTCAGCGATAGTGAGAACCTTGGCACCACGGGCTACGACCTCTTGGATATTTCCACGAGTATGGTTAGCAAGGACTGGATCTGACAAGAGGGCCAATACAGGTGTTCCTTCTTCAATCAAGGCGATGGTTCCGTGCTTGAGTTCTCCTGCCGCAAAACCTTCACATTGAATGTAAGAAATCTCTTTGAGCTTGAGACTGGCTTCCATGGCTACATAGTAGTCTTGACCACGTCCGATGTAAAAGGCGTTGCGAGTTGTTTCAAGAAGCTCACGAACTTTAGCATCGATTGTTTCTTTTTCTGAAAGGGTTGATTCGATAGACTGAGCTACGATTGACAACTCATGAACCAGGTCAAAGGCTTGGGCTTTTTCGTTGCCATTTGCTTCTCCGACTGCTTTTGCAAGAAATGCAAGAGCTGCGATTTGCGCTGTATAGGCCTTGGTTGATGCCACTGCGATTTCAGGACCCGCGTGAAGGAGCATGGTATGGTTGGCTTCACGTGAAAGAGTTGATCCTGGCACGTTTGTTACAGTTAAGCTAGGGATTCCCATTTCATTAGCCTTAACCAAAACCTGGCGGCTATCCGCTGTTTCACCAGACTGGCTGATAAAGATGAAGAGTGGTTTCTGGCTGAGAAGTGGCATACCGTAGCCCCACTCAGATGAAATTCCAAGTTCAACAGGTGTATCCGTCAATTCTTCCAGCATTTTCTTAGAAGCAAATCCTGCGTGGTAAGATGTCCCAGCTGCAAGGATGTAGATGCGGTCTGCCTCTTGAACAGCCTTGATGATAGCTGGATCTACCACTACTTGACCAGCCTCATCTGTGTAGGCTTGGATGAGTTTACGCATGACCGTTGGTTGCTCGTCAATTTCCTTGAGCATGTAGTAAGGGTAAGTTCCCTTACCGATATCTGACAAATCAAGCTCAGCAGTGTAGCTAGCACGCTCACGACGATTGCCATCATAGTCTTGAATTTCGACACTATCCGCCTTGACAATTACCAATTCTTGGTCATGGATTTCCATGTATTGGTTGGTCTCACGGATCATAGCCATAGCATCCGAGCAGACCATGTTGTAACCTTCCCCGAGACCAATCAAAAGCGGTGACTTGTTCTTAGCGACATAGATGACATCTGGATTCTCAGAGTCAATCAAGGCAAAGGCATAAGAACCACGGATGATGTGAAGGGCTTTTTTGAAAGCTTCAAGAACTGAGAGACCATCTTCTTCTACAAATTTTCCAATCAAGTGCACTGCGATTTCCGTATCTGTTTGCCCCTTGAAGTGGTGACCTGCAAGGTATTCTTCCTTGATTTCGAGATAGTTTTCAATGACCCCATTGTGCACCAAGACAAAAACGTCCAGTCTCCGAGCGATGTGGGTGAGCGTTATCTTCCGTTGGTTTCCCATGAGTTGCCCCAACGCTGTGTCCGATACCAGTTGTTCCCTCAACACCAGTAGTTTTTAGCAGACAATTCTGCGATACGACCTACAGCCTTGACTAGGTGATTTTCAGCACCACCTAGGACAAAAATCCCCGCAGAATCATAGCCACGGTATTCAAGTTTTTCAAGCCCTTGAATCAAAATATCAGTTGCATTTGTGTTTCCAACAACACCGACAATTCCACACATAGTATATACGACACAGACCAGCTGTGCTTTCCCCTTAAATTGGTATAGTCTGATTTTCCTTTTACAGAATCAGCAAAAACAGTATATACTTGTTTTCATAGCTTGTCAAGGATAAAAATTGGTATAACTTTTATAGAGTACCTAAAATTGCAATTTCATCTAATGGCTGACAAGCTGACATTGACAGTTTAATCTAGGAAAAATGAGAGATTTATGTCTAAAAGCCAAAAGCTAGATAGAAAAATCTAACTTTTGTAGGTAACAAAAAGACGCTACTTTCTTATTTCAAAAACAAAATACTCAGCAAAGTCAAAATAGCTGGTCCACCTTGCTCAGAATAATCTTCTTGTCTGCTGTTAGAGAACCGTAGGTCGCTGCACCAAGCACAAATAAAACAAAGATGGTCACAATTTCCAAACTTTGTGAGAAATAAATCCCGTACAAGAGAAAGACCCCTATCAAAAGCATTATAAATCCCTTGGTTTTTTTAAACAGTGAGGTGACAGAGGGTCGAGTCAACTCTTCCTTGTCCATATTAAATACGCGACTAGTAGTATCTGATTGCGTAGCACACTTTCCAAATAAAAAAATGTAAAAATGCTCCAAAGCAACGATAGTTGCTAAAATAATTGTAAAAATAGACATATTCTTCTCCTTAAATTTCTATCTCTTCTAAGCCAGATAGCAACTTTTTCTAACAAAGCGACTGAACTCTTCTCGCTCTCCTTTTGTAAGTACACTTTCCATCTGACTCTTTATGTTTATATGTTGTTGAGGAGAGTTGGTTACTAGTTGTTCTCTCGCAAAGTCTGTCACTTCACCAAAAACCTCCCTCTGGTTTTCAGGATTTTCGACGGCGCTTGACCAAACCTTCCTTTTTCCAAAAATTTTAAAGTGCCGTGTCAAGGCAGCCTGATCGATCTTCAAACGCTCCTGAACCGCTACTTGATTACACGGCGACTGATCGATTAAGAAACATAAGATTTGATAACGAGGTCAGACTAATTCCCAATTGTCGTTCGAATAGTTGTGTCATAGACTGATCGCCAACCGTAGCTGATACAGTAAATCTTGGATTGCTACCATCATTTCCTCCCAATATATATGATTTGTCAATAATTGATTTATCAAGTATAATATAAGCTCAACAATAAATCAAGTAATATGCTTCAATTCTCTTGAAATATTAGTCGTTTCCTCATATTTGTTCTTTTTATTCTGAAACGATCACTTTACAAAAAGAAGCGAGAACTGAATCAGTTCCCAACTTCCATTTTAATGATTAGTTCATTGAAACGTGAACGTGGTCATAGTGGTTTTTCGGTCACACTACCACGGTCTGGCATTGGATTCCATGTGAGGCAGGCCCATATTTGCTATCGTATGGAGCGTAGAAACGTTGTTTCCAAATGATGTAGTTGATGCCACGGCTAGCCATGTTTTGGACCGCGTATTCTGCGATTTGGTCACCGAGTGCTGAACTCACTGGAACCATAAAGTCGATGGCCAAACCTTTACCATGGTCACCACTGTCACCAGGACGGTAGCCACTAAAGGATGTGATGCCAAACAAGTTAGCGATTTCTTCTTTAAAAGGCTGCCGTCTGTGGTTGAAGACCAGCATTCTCAGACTTGGCTACAGCAAGTCCTGCATAGTCAGGAGCCGCTGGAGCAGTATACGTTCTTGAAGGAGTTTGGCTTTGCTCTGCTTGATAAGTCGAAGTTGCAGTGTCAGAATTTGTTGTTGATTCTGTTGCACTTGTTCCTCTTGTATCAGCAGGCGTTTCCGTTACTGATGCAGCTGCTACTGATGTTTCCGCCGAAGTCGTCGCTTCCGTTGCTTCGGTAGCTGAAGTCTCTGCTTGAGGAACTTCTTCAACTGGACTAGTTGTTTCTGCCACCGGTGCTGCCGCTGGAGTTGGTTCTGCTGTTTCTTCTACCTCAGGTGCTTCTGTAGATGGTGTCTCTTCAGTAGTGGTCGCTGTCTCAGAAACTTCTGAACTTGGTGTTACTTCTGTAGGTTTTTCAGTCTCTGTTGCACTTGGTACTTCCTCAATTGGCTGAGAAAGATCTTCCACTTGAACAGTCTCTTCATCAACTGTTACTTGGTTGGTCGTCAAATCAGCTGTCGCAGTCGTCACATCTTCACTAGAATCTGCTTGAGGAGTTTGGATTTCAACTTCCGTCACCTCTTCTGCCTCATTGACAGTTGTAGTGAGGACAGTCTCTGGGAAAATCAAGTCCATATTGGTGATTTTGTTCAAATTAGCAAGAACTGTCACATCAACTCCCAAAGCTTCTGCAATCGTGCTCAGGGTATCACCATACTGAACTGTATAGCTGTTTTTGTTCTCGTTTCGTCACGTCATTTTGGATTTGCTCAACACTACGCGCAGTCCAAAGAACTTCTTCTGCTTGAGTTGCCAATGCTGGTGCAAAAGACAAGGCTACTGTTGAGGCTAATAATATTCTTTTCTTCATTCTTTCACATTCCTTTCAAATGAGTACCTGTCTATCATAACACAAAAAAAGCAGAAAAAAAGCCCTCTCGGGCCTATTTAACAGAACTGTCCATTCCTTGTAACAAACTAGATCAGTTGAAATAGTTTGTTAGCCTTCTGTCATAAAACTGACACAATCTTCTCGTCACTTGTTCTCAAAAATATGAGGAATGTCTGCTAGTATTTGAATCCTCTGATTCCCTTCATAAGACAACTCTAAAAAGTTAATGCTTTGAATTCCGCTATTCTGGGCAAATTCCACATCCAAAGTCCGGTCCCCTATATAATAGGTAGTCCTAGGATTCAACTCATATTTGTCTAGCAGATAGGTAGCCGCTTCTGGACTTGGTTTCCGTGAAAAGCCACTCTGACTGGTCAGAATTTCTGTAAAAAAGGATTCCAATCCCAAGTCTCTTAGAATAGTAAAGGCATTGTCCCCCTTATGAGTATAAACAAACTGCTGAATCTTTGCTTCGTCTGCCCAAGCCAACACTTCACGCGCACCTGGCATCAAAACTACCTGGGCATTCTTCTCAGCCAAACTCTGGGCACGCACCTGATTGAGTACTTCCGCATCCAGTTTTCGCTCTTCTGCTACCTGCTCCAGCAAATCCTGCACCGAATACTTGAGGATAAAGTCTCTCACTTTCTCCTTGTCATAAGGAATAGAAAACTGACCAAAGGTTTCCTCAATCCCTGACAAAATCGCTTCGTAAGAGTCCAATAAGGTACCATCTAAATCCCAAATAAAAGCTGTTTTTTGCATTTCCTATCCTTTCAAGCTCATATAACGCTGGTATCGGTAGCGTAGAAATAACCAACGAAAACCATTATCCAAAAAGGGTTCCCTGCTCAAATACCTGGCAAGCCCCAACCAAGCACAATTCCCATCAGATAGGCTGTCCCAATGCGGATACACCACATCCCGATACTTGTCGCATAAAAGGGGAGACGAGCATTCCCCAACCCCTGCCAAACTGCCGTATAAATCACTGTCCCTATCGCCATAGGAGTCCCTAGTAGTGAGAAAAGCGCCACCAAAACGCTCGCTTCGACCGCTACAGGATTCGTCGTAAAGAGATGTGTCAACGGTATTCCCAAGGCATAGATGCCAAGTGTCAAGGGCAACATAAGGACGAAAGAAATCCAAAAGGTTTGCTTGCTTACCTCGTTTACTCTTTTCCAGTTATTCTCTCCAACTGCTCGAGCCACCAGCATGACCGTTGCCGTAGCGACGCCAAAGGCAGGCATATAGTTAAACTGAGTCAAGACTTCTCCGACTGCATTTCCCGCTACTGCCTCCGTCCCAAAAGAAACAACCAAGGCAATGATGACGACATCTCCAGCCCGCATCATGAGACGTTCTCCTGCTGCCGGTATAGCCAAAGTCAACAAATCCTTATCTAAACCAAAAGACGGCTTCTCACAAGGCAGTTTTAATTGCGACCATAAAATTACAAGACCAACCAAGCGAGACAGAATAGTCCCCCATGCAACACCAGCTATCCCCATATCAAGAACAAAAATAGCTAGACTTGAAAAGAGAATATTCAAGGCATTGGATAAAAAACTAACATAGAGGGGTAGACGCGGATTATGCGTTGCACGAATCAAGGCTCCCAAACTGGTCATCAAGCCCAAAAGAACAATCGAACCACCCACTAAAGAAAGGTAGAGTCCTCCACTTTCGGCCACAGCCTGCTCAGTCCCCAAAAGTCCTATCATCTCTTGCCCAGCAAAGATAGACAAGGCCCCTAAAAGCAAACTCAGTAGCAAGGTAATCTTCAACGCCTCAGTCACATGATAAGCTAACTTCGACTGATCTTTCTGCCCCATGCTTTTTGAAATAACACTAGAAATAGCAGCTCCCAGAGCGATGAAAATCGCTTGGTAAATCGTGATAATATTGCTAGCCACTGAAACACCCGAAATAGCGATCAAACCCAAGTGGGCGACCAAGTAGCTGTCCACCATCCCCATGAGCATCTGCAAAAAGTTTTCGCCAATAGCGGGCAATGCAATATTAAGAATGTCTTTATTTTTCCTAAACAATCTGTCCTCCTGATGAAAAGAAACTCAGTTGTTTCCCAACCGAGTTTACTTCCTCTGTCTTAAAGCCCTAGATAAGCTTCAACCGCTGCTTGCATGTCAGCAGCTGCCACTGTTGTCTTGTGACGAACAGGAGCTGTCTCAAGCCCGTCAACTGCTGGTGGCACTGCCACTCCTGAAATGTCATGTAATTGAGCCAAGGCTTCAAAGTCAGTCAAACCTGCTTTCCCTGTTACAGCTTCTACTGCAACCACTGGGAACTTGTATGGACTAGCTGTTGAAGCAATCACGGTCTTGGTTACATCGCCAGTAGCCGCTTGGTATTTTTTATAAACTGCTGAGGCAACCGCCGTATGTGGATCCTCGATGTAGGCATCTGTTTGATAAACACGTTTAATTTCTGCCGCAGTTTCTTCCTCAGTCGCATATTCAGCTGCAAAGAGTTCCAGAATCTCAGCATCAAAGTCTGTCAATTCATATTGTCCTTGTGTACTCAAGGCATTCATGAGTTCAGTTGTCTTAACCGCATCATTCCTAAAAGATGGAAAAATCAAACGTTCCAAGTTTGAAGATACCAAGATATCCATAGATGGGCTAGTTGTAACCTTAAACTCACGTTTCTTGTCATAGACACGTGTTTTAAAGAAGTCTGTCAAGACATTATTGTCATTTGAAGCACAGATCAATTTGCCAACTGGTAGGCTGATTTGTTTAGCATAAAAGGCAGCTAAGATATTACCGAAGTTTCCAGTTGGTACTGTGAAGTTGACCTTTTCACCAGCCACAATCTCACCAGACTTAACCAACTGAGCGTAGGCATAGACATAATAAACAACCTGTGGTACCAAACGACCAATATTCATAGAGTTAGCTGATGAAAACTGTAGCTTATTAGCAGCCAATTTCTCACGAAGTGCCACATCGTTGAACATGTGCTTCACATTTGTTTGCGCATCGTCAAAAGTTCCCATCAATGGCTATAACATGGGTATTATCTCCTGTTTGAGTGGTCATTTGCAACTCTTGAACCTTGCTGACACCGTCTTTGGGATAAAAAGACGATAATCTCAGTTCCTGGAACATCCACAAAAACCTGCCATGGCAGCTTACCTGTATCACCAGATGTCGCTGTCAAAATGACAATCTTGTTCTCTAGACCATGCCTCTTAGCCGCTGTTGTCATAAAGTAGGGTAAGATGGACAAGGCCATATCCTTAAAGGCAATCGTTGAACCATGGAAGAGTTCCAAGTTGTATTGCCCATCTAGTTTCACCAATGGTGCTATAGCTGGAGTATCAAATTTTGCTATCGTAGGCATTGGTGATACAGTAATCCAACTCCTCAGCCGTAAAAAGTCATCTAAAAATGCTGACAAAAACTAATCTTAGCCACTTCTTGGTAAGAAGCATCTTTTAATTTGTCAAAGTCCAAATCGACCTTTGGATAAGTAACTGGGGTAAAGAGACCACCGTCCGTCGCCAAACCTTGCAGAATAGCTTGGCTGGCAGTTACTGTATTATTCGCATCACGCGTTGATTGATAAACTAATGTCATAATCTCTATCCTTTATCTATAGTCTATTCCATTATATCATGATTTTTCAGAAAATTCTCCCTTTATAAGAGAAATTATAGACCCAATTCTTCTTTCAAAGGCTGTAAATAGGTCATTTCTTGCTTGCCTCTCTTCTCCAGTCCTTCCTCAGCTAGAAGGAGTAAGCCTTTTGAAAACTCGACAATCGCAGATTCTTCCTCATCTGTGAGCATTTTTCTTAGAAAAATTGTCTCCTCAATGACTTGCAATCACGACCAAATGTAGTAAAAAATGGTGCAGATTGCAAGTAAGCTTCTAACTTGTCTAAATGAAGTAACAAGCCCAAGTGAAAAGCTGCAGAAGCAAAGGTGCGGTCTAGCGGCTGTGTACAAACACTACGAAATTCAACAGTTCCTCGTGTTGTTAAGTCTTGGTACTGGTAACTACGGTGTGTTTGGAAGTCCTGCTCCTGAGGATAGATTAATACCTCATCCCCATTCAGGGTAAATGCCTGGATTTCAGGTGTAGTCAAATAATCTCTAGCCTGAATAGGATTAAAGTAATAGGTCTGTCCATCACGTTCCGCAGTAAAGATCGCAGAGTGATCCAGATAATCAAAAAAATCATCCTCATCTTTAAAGAGTCTGGCATTGACACCTACATTTTCAGGATAAATCCCGTGCATAGACTCTTCCCAAAAAATATCTCTTGAAATTTTTAGTATCCCAATCCGCCCCTGAAAACTCAGAATTTGCAAATAAATAAGCTTTAGCCGCTTCAATTTGAGTAAAAGCATTGATAACACGCAGATAGTTGGACTTTGAAACGTCCAGTTGAACTTGACTGCCACAGATAAAAGCACCATATTGCGGGTAATCGTGTAAATCCGTTCTTGGAACGGTTCTGCTCAACTTCAAATAGTTCATCAACATCTGATAGCGGGGATAAGCTACTGGTTGATTCTCGCTATCCTCCCAGTATGGATGGATTCCAGAACCAGCAATGGCATGCTTTGTTTCACCCAACTTTTTCTGAATCAGATCCATGTAGTCTCTAAAACGCTCTTCAATCTCTTGGATGGATTTAGCCCTACCAAAGGCAAACTCAACGGTCGTATAAGCAACTTCAAATAAAATCCTATCCTGACTGACCGGATCTAGCAACTGAATTGGATTACCAAAATCATCCACTTTTTCGATAGTAAAACCCAGTACTGATGGTAAATACCGAAAGAGATCCTTAACAATCTCGATATCCGTAGCCTCACCCTCTAAATTTTACAACAGGGTACTCCAGCTCAACCCTCAACAAATAAATCAGGCTTCTCTTTTATATTTTTCTAAGTAGCGCTTCTAAGCAAGTCGACCGAACGAGACATCAAACACCAACACTTTCATAATCAAAATAAAATGTGAATAAGTAATATTATACCAAAAATGTGGCAGGGTTTCTAGTCAAAATATTCTTTGCCTTCCTATTTCTATTCTTTTTATAGCTGAAAACTTATTTTCGATGGGGGAGCATCGAAAAAATTAACGAATAAAAGAAAACTCTGACCAATTAAGATAATCGGTCAGAATCTCTTTTTAAAATCCATTATTATCGCTGAGTTCTTTGAACCAGTGGCCTGATTTCTTCAGGCGGCGTTCTTGCGTTTCCAGGTCTAATTCAACCAAACCATAGCGGTTTTTATAGCTGTTGAGCCATGACCAGCAATCGATAAAGGTCCAGATTAAGTAACCTTTACAGTTAGCACCGTCTTCAATGGCACGGTGGAGTTCAGACAGATGTCCTTTGACAAAGTCAATACGATAGTCATCTTGAATCATACCATTCTCACGGAATTTATCTTCACCTTCAACACCCATGCCATTCTCTGTCAGCATCCACTCGATATTGCCATAGTTTTCCTTGATGTTTTGGGCAATATGGTAAATTCCTTGCTCATAGATTTCCCAACCACGGTGTGGGTTGATTTTACGGCCCGGCATGACGTAAGGCTCATAAAAATGTTCTGGCAAGAGGGGACTATCTGGATGTTTAGCAAAACGCGGAGCCATAACACGCAAAGGTTGGTAGTAGTTGACTCCAAGAAAGTCCACTGTATGTTCACGAATGAGTTCCACTTCCTCTGCTGTAGATTCTGGCAGTAAATCATGCTCAGCTAAAATTTCCACTAACTCTTCTGGATAAGCTCCCAAGACAGATGGATCTAGGAAAGACTGCGCTTGAAAGAGATCCGCAATACGAGCAGCTTTCACATCTGCAGGATGCTGGCTACGAGGATAAGCTGGCGTCAAATTGAGGACAATCCCAATCTTGGAATCAGGCAAAACCTCATGACAAGCCTTCACCGCAAGACTACTAGCTAGTTGTGTGTGATAGGCCACCTTAACTGCCGCTTTGGCATCTACCTTGTGAGGATAATGGGCATCATAGAAGTAACCAAACTCAACAGGAACGATAGGCTCATTGAAGGTAATCCATTGGTCCACCAAGTCACCATAAGTCTCAAAACAGAAACGAGCATAGTCTTCGTAGGCCTTGATGGTTGCCTGTATTTTCCCAACCATCGCCGTCTTCTTGAAGGGCAAAAGGAAGGTCAAAGTGGTAGAGATTGACTAAAAGATGAATGCCCTTGGCCTTAATAGCTTCAAATACCTGACGGTAGAAAGCCACACCTTGAGGATTGACTTCTCCACGACCTTGCGGGAAAATACGAGACCACTGAATAGAAGTGCGAAAGGCTGTATGACCTGTTTCTACCAGTAGTTCAATATCCTTTTCCCAGTTTTCGTAAAAAGTCGATGTTTTGTCAGGTCCAATTCCATTGTAGTAGCGATTGGGCTCTACCTGAAACCAATAATCCCAGAGATTGTCTCCCTTGCCGTCATCAGGCACACGACCTTCTGTCTGTGGTCCAGAAGTCGAGGAACCCCAGACAAAATCCTTTGGAAATTTTAGCATTGTTATACCTCTTAACTTGATGATGTATTTATTCACTCTCATTATATAGAAAAACAAGGTAAAAACTAGTTACATTTTTGCCTTGTTTTTTTCTTCTGATTATAGTTTTTATTTCTTGCTGAGGATTTCAAGGGTTTCGAGCAAGTTGTCTGCGTGAACCTCGATCGTGTCACCAGTCGCTCTGATCTTAACTTCTACGATACCATCAGCCGCTTTCTTCCCAACAGTGATACGGATTGGAAGACCGATCAAGTCGCTATCGCTGAATTTAACCCCGACACGTTCGTTACGGTCATCTGTCAAGACTTCGTAACCAGCTCCCATCAAGCTTGCTTCAAGCCTTTCTGTCAAGGCCTGCGCTTCTTCATCCTTGACATTGACAGTGATTAAGTGCACATCAAATGGTGCCAATTCTTTAGGGAAGTTAACTCCCCAAGCGTAACGGTATTCGCCCTTAGGCGTTTTGTTGACAAAGAGACGAGCGTGTTGCTCCATCACTGCTGAGAGAAGACGGCTGACACCGATACCGTAGCAGCCCATAATAATTGGCACAGCGCGACCATTTTCATCCAAGACATCCGCACCCATACTTGCTGAGTAGCGGGTGCCGAGTTTGAAGATGTGACCAATCTCGATACCACGGGCAAAGTTAAGGACACCTTGTCCGTCTGGAGAGATTTCACCCTCACGCACTTCGCGGATATCCACATACTCAGCAGTAAAGTCGCGACCTGGGTTCACACCCGTCAAGTGGTAGCCATCTTCGTTAGCACCTACAACCGCATTGCGAACATCTTGCACCTTACGGTCAGCAATGATTTTTACATTTTCTGGTAAACCAACTGGACCAAGTGAACCAAAGCCTGCTGAGACGACACTTGCGACTTCTTCCTCGCTAGCAACATCAAAGAAATCTGCACCCAAGTAGTTTTTCAACTTGACTTCATTGAGTTGGTCATTCCCAACTAGAAGGGCTGCAACAAGCTCACCATCTGCCATGTAGAAGAGGGTTTTAATCGTTTGTTCTTCTGGAACATTGAGGAAGGCTGCAACCTCATCGATGGATTTAACATCTGGTGTTGCAACGCGAGTCACTTCTTCTTCAGCGACAACACGGTTGCTTGGTTTGTATTCGTTTGTTGCCATTTCTAAGTTAGCTGCATAGCTAGACTCACTTGAGTAGGCAATGGTGTCTTCGCCAGAAACCATCCACTTAAGCAATTCTGCCTTGATTTCTTCTTGTACTTCTACAGGAATTTCGTCAAATGATGCGACAGACTTATCCAAGACAACCCATCGGTCAAGGTCTGTACGAGCTGGTGTGATAGCCATAAATTCTTGGCTATCCTTACCACCCATAGCCCCTGCCGTCACCGATGATAGCCTTAAAGTCCAAGCCACTGCGAGTGAAGATGCGTTCATAAGCAGCCTTGTACTCATCATAGGTCACATCCAAGCTGTCATAGTTGGCATGGAAACTGTAACCGTCTTTCATGATGAATTCACGCGTACGGAGAAGGCCGTTACGTGGACGTTTTTCATCACGGTACTTAGGCTGGATTTGGTAGAGATTAAGCGGTAATTGCTTATAAGACTTAACAGAGTCACGGACAATGGCTGTAAAAGTTTCTTCGTGTGTTGGACCTAGGATAAAGTCTGATTTTTCACGGTTTTTCAGTTTATAAAGGTCTTCACCATAGGTTTCATAACGACCTGATTCGCGCCAAAGATCGGCACTGAGAAGGGCAGGAGCCAACATTTCCACCGCACCAATTTTATCAAACTCTTGGCGCATGATGTTCTTAGCCTTTTCAATCACACGGTTAGCAAGTGGAAGGTAAGAATAAACTCCTGCAGAAACTTGACGAACATAACCAGCACGCAACATAAGTGCGTGGCTGATAACTTGAGCATCGCTTGGCATTTCGCGAAGCGTAGGGATTAGCATTTTACTTTGTTTCATAATATTCCTCGATTATCTAAAAGAAGAGTCGCATAATGTCATTCCAGGTCACAGCTAGCATCAAGACAACCATGATAACTACACCAGCCATGGTGACATAGGTTTCAATTTCTTGTTTAAGGGGTTTACGGCGGATAGCCTCTAGGATATTGAGCACAATCTTTCCACCATCCAAAGCTGGGATAGGAATCAAGTTAAAAATCCCGATATTGATGGAAATCATGGCTAGGAAGTAGAGGACATTCTCAATTCCATTTTTAGCAGCATCGCTACTCGCCTTAAAAATGGCAACGGGACCACTGAGTTTGTTCAAATCTGGATGGAAAAATCAAGTTTTTTCAGAGCCGAAAGGATGCGAAGTCCTGAGTCAGCAGCAGTTGTAAATCCACCAACAAACATGGATAGAAAGTCTGACTTGACCACCGGTTGAACTCCAAGAATATAACGTCCTTGATTTTCTTCTGGAGTCACAGTGACTTGTTTTTCGCTACCATTTTCAGAAATAGTCACATCTAAGGTCGGAGCAGTCTTATCCTTAGTATCTGCTTCCACAGCTTGGGTCAAGTCTTGCCAATTCTTAACTTCATGCGAGCCGATCTTGGTGATTTGAGCAGTCTCAGCTACTTCCACCTTAGCCAAAGCTCCCTCTGGCATGACATGAAAGAGATTGGTCTGCGTATCTCTAACACCACCCTGCAGAAAGATCAGGATCCAAAAAACAACAACACCTAAGATAAAGTTATTCATGGGTCCTGCAAAGTTGGTGATGAGTTTCCCCCAGATAGAAGCATTTTGGTACTGCACATCCAGAGGAGCGATACGCACTTCGGTTCCATCTGCCTCAACAACTGTTGCATCGTGATCCACTGTGAAGGTTTTTTTCCTCTTCCAAGACCAAACCTTTAATGAAGAGCTTGTCTTCAAAGTCAAACTGGGTTACCTGCATGGGGAGAGCTGTTTGATCCAGTTTCTTCCCTGAGAGGTTGATTCGTTTGACCTTACCATCCTCTGCAAGTGTTAAACTGACCGGGGTTCCTGTCTTGATCTCCGTCGCATCATCACCCCAACCAGCCATACGAACATACCCTCCTAAAGGAAGGATCCGAATGGTATAAGCAGTGCCGTCCTTACCGATATGGGCAAAAATCTTGGGGCCCATACCAATAGCAAATTCACGGACTAAAATGCCTGATTTCTTGGCAAAATAAAAATGTCCAAACTCATGCACCACCACAATAATCCCAAAAACTAGGATAAAGGTTAGCAATCCAATCATTCAATATTCCTTTCTTTAGAAGAGGCCAAACAAGTGCATCATTGGAAACACAATCAACATACTATCAAAGCGATCCAACACACCACCATGCCCCGGGATAAATTTCCCAGAATCCTTGACACCGAAATGGCGTTTCATAGCACTCTCAATCAAGTCACCAAACTGACCTGCCACACTGAAGAAGATGGCAAAGAGGCTCATTCTATAAATTCCATAAGGGAGAGCAACTGTACTGTCTACCAGCATGAAGATTGCTGTTACTAGTACCGCACCTAGAATACCACCGATAAAGCCCTCAATACTCTTATTGGGAGAGACTCTCGGGAGCCAACTTATGCTTGCCAAAATTCATCCCTATCAGGTAAGCTGCGCTATCTGTCGCCCAGACGATAAAGAGGGCCAAAAGTACCTTGTCAAAACCTGCCACCCGAGCATCTAGTAAGGCATTGAAACCAAAACCAACATAAAAACTCACAGCAATTGGAAAAGCAGCATCTTCAATCGTATAGCTTTTACTGAAAACGGTCGTCCCTAGCATAATTGTAATCAAAACACTGTAGGCAACCACATTCCCATCAACTGGTAGGAATGTCAGATAGTTTTCTAAAGGAATTGTGAGGGCAAAGGTCGCAAAGAGAGTCAAAGCCCCCTCAATAGTCATGGTGTTTAGCCCCTTCATGTTCAAGAGTTCATGGACGCCTAGCATCGCTAACAAGCCAATCCCTATCTGCAACAAGAGCCCTCCTGCAAACAAGACTGGAAGGAAAATCGCCAGGGCCAATACTGCAAACAATGTTCTCTTTTGTAAATCCTTGGTCATATCTTCTCCTAAACTCCTCCAAACCGGCGATTGCGATGGTTAAAAGCAGCAATAGCTTCCTGCAGAGCAGCTTCATCAAAATCAGGCCACAAGGTATCCGTAAAATAAAGCTCGCTATAGGCTGCTTGCCATGGCAAGAAATTACTCAAACGTAACTCACCACTCGTGCGGATAATCAAATCTGGGTCTCGCAAATCCTTTGGTAGGCGTTGCGTGAAAAGGTAGTCCCCAATCATATCTTCTGTGATATCGCCAGGATTGATTTTGGCATCTAGAACTTCCTGAGTCAAGCTCTTAAGAGCCTGCGTGATTTCAGCACGACCACCATAATTAAGGGCAAAATTGAGAATCAAGCCTGTATTGTTCTTGGTCAACTCCTCTGCTTTTTTCAAAGCTTCAAACGTCGGCTTAGGCAGACGGTCTGTCTCCCCAATCATCTGAATCTTAACATTATTTGCATGTAATTCAGGGACGTAGTTATCATAAAACTCGACTGGCAAGTTCATGATAAACTTGACCTCTTGATCTGGGCGCGTCCAATTTTCCGTTGAAAAGGCATAGACTGTGATGACTTTAACTCCCATCTTGTTAGCTGCCTTGGTCACCTTTTGGAGGGCTTCCATCCCCGCCTTATGACCAAAAACCCGTGGTTGCATCCGTTTTTTAGCCCAGCGACCATTCCCATCCATGATGATTCCAATATGAGCAGGAACCTGTGTTGGAACCTCAACTTCTACAGCTTTATCTTTCTTAAAAAATCCAAACATGATCATATTCCTATTCAAAAATCTATCGTTTCATTATACCATATTTCCCTATTTTCTTCTATTGCTAAGTTACTGCCCCTGCTTGCAGGCAAACAAAAAATAAGTCGCCTGATTGGGCGACTTTATTTTATAGGGAGATTATTATGAAAAAGTTTTAGGAGTGTAAGTTAAGTTCCTCTTAACTTATGAGTTCAGTATACACCTCCTAGCTTAAATTTTTCTTAAGTTTTTCGAGAAAGTCAGATTTTTCCATTTTTCTTGCCAATTTTTCTTGGACAACCGCTCTTGATAGAGTTTCATTCGGTCTTCATTCTCTAGGAAATGAGGAGTCGGGGAAACTTGAAAGTTCAAAATATCCTCGAGTCCGTAGGGAGCAAAGAGGTCTAAAGTGGAATCTTCATTCAAGCGAAGGCCTACTGCCGTGCAGCGTTCTGGATACTTACTCATAGCATCACGAGAACTTGTGTAGGGCGCAGTGTGGGGACTGTGCAGATGCATATAGACCTGATTTTTCAACTCCCACTGATACTGGGGAAAGTCTTCTTTCAGCTCGCTCTCTATACCCAACGTATCTTCGTAAGAGATAGCTGGATCAAAGAAAACTACATCCACATCTGTTTCACGGTCAAAAGGAGATTTATCTGACAGGAGATTCCAGATAAAATTTCTGACAGAACCTGCTGCCAACCACGAGTCTTGCAGACCAAGGTCTCGGATGATGGTCAGAATAGCCATCATATCAGGATTTTCTCTAATACTATCTAGGATTTCTTGCTTATTTTTCATTGTATTCATAACCTAAATGCTCATATGCCTTGGCTGTCGCCACCCGTCCAGACCGTGTCCGCATGATAAAACCTTTTTGGATCAGGTAGGGCTCGTACATGTCCTCCACCGTCTCACGCTCCTCGGCAATATTAACAGAAAGAGTTCCTAGACCGACAGGACCACCACCATACATCTCAATCATGGTACGAAGGATTTTTTGATCCACATAGTCCAACCCTTCACGGTCAACATCCAGCATAGTCAAGGCCTTGTCAGTAATGACATCATCGATTAAGCCATCCCCCATAATCTGGGCAAAATCGCGCACGCGCTTGAGGAGACGATTAGCGATACGAGGGGTCCCACGACTGCGCAAGGCCAGCTCAGCAGCCGCCTCGTGGGTGATTTCCATCTCAAAAATATCTGCCGTCCGCTCAACAATCTCTGTCAAGTCAGCGTGGGCATAGTATTCCATATGACCTGTAATCCCAAAACGGGCCCGTAGCGGATTTGAGAGCATTCCTGCCCGTGTCGTCGCACCAATTAAGGTAAAAGGCGGCAAGTCCAGATGGACACTGCGACTGCCTTCCCCAGCCCCGATCATAATATCAATGTAGAAGTCCTCCATGGCACTGTAAAGCACCTCTTCCACCGACATGGGCAAGCGATGAATCTCGTCAATAAAGAGGACATCTCCAGGCTCCAAATCATTCAAAATCGCTACCAGATCACCCGCTTTTTCGATAACAGGACCAGACGTTTGCTTGAGATTGACTCCCAGTTCATTGAGCAATGACAAAAGCCATGGTTGTTTTCCCAAGTCCTGGAGGGCCAAACAAAAGAACATGGTCCAGCGCCTCATCCCGCATTTTGGCAGCCTCGATAAATATTTGCAACTGATCCTTGACCTTGTCCTGACCGATATATTCACGTAAATACTGGGGACGTAGGGTACGTTCTACCAACTCCTCATCACCCATGATTTCATTATCTAAAATTCTACTCATGTTCCTATTATAGCAAAAATCAAGCCTACAAACAAAAAGCCACCTGATTGGGTGACTTCCTTAGGAGATTATTATGAAAAAAAGAAAGTTTTAGGATTTCATTAAATAAAGTTAGGAGGTCTTTATTTAATGATTATAGTATATAAGATGAATCTTAAAGCTAACTTAACTTTTTTTCTCTGATTTATCATTTTTAAAATTTTCCCCAAATGAAATTTCCTTTCTCAAACAACAAAAAAAGCCACCTGATAGACTGGCTGACACTCAGCACTCTAAAAACAATCTGAGTTCATACATCTTATAAGAGAGTTAAAAGACGGTTCAAATGAGCCGTCTTTTTCATGTATTCAACTATCGTTCACTAAAGGAGATTTGAAAATTATACATTGTACAATTAGGATTTTTACAAACTTTTATTACTTTACCGCGTGCAGCATCTTCTGCATAAAACCATAAAACTTCGTTACATTTTGTGCATTTTTCAGTCATATTTATGCTCCTATAGTTTATTACCGCAATGACTACACCGTTCTGGTCGGTCGCTTGTTTCTCGTCCACAAATAGGACATTCAATAGTTGCTGAAATGAGTTTTCGGATTAGTTTAATCATATTTATCACCAACCGAATTTCTTTTGACAAGTTCCATATTCGCACTTATGGTAGGAAAGATTGTGGTAAATGGCTCTTTGCACCAATCACATTTATTTCCAGCTCCAAGCTTTCTTTCGCAAGCACAAACCCAAGCATTAACATTTCCCATGATAAAACCTCTTTCTACACTATTTAACCCCTAAATCTTGAGCTAATTCTTCCAAAGTATAGCCAGTTTGTCGTTGTAAGGCAAAAATAGCGTTTTGGATTCCGTTACGCCCAGCTGATGGTTCTGGTCTCCATTGCAATATATCTTGCAAACAGCTGATAATGTTTTCAAGATCCCTTATAACTGTTTCGGTTAACTCTCTTTCTTGAGTTAGGCTAATGTATTGTTCACGGTCTGTCGAAGCCATTTGCCCACCGAGTTCGTTAATATCAGCAAGATGCTCTAAACGTAATTGTTTAGCTGTTTCAAGAATTCTCATAGCCAATTCTTGCTTCTGACTATACTTATCAATGGAAGATTTTCTAATAAACCATAAAAATTACTCCAATAGCTACAATTACAACCAGTAACATACTTTCTCCTTATAAAATCTATATATTTTGTAGCAATCATGAAAATTCGTATCTATTTAAATACGAAATACCCCTTTCTTAATTAAACTCAAAAAAATCCCTGCTACAATAGGGGCTGAGCTTGTTTTTAGTGAACGGTCGTCAACTAAAAACAATGAAAAATAAAAATGCCAATTCAACAAGGTAACTAAAACCCTATTAAATCAGCATTTTTAAATATTTTTTTATTGATAATCTTTGATTGTTTTAACAAACGACCGTTTGCTAAAACTGTTGATAGGTTTAATTTACTATTTTTTTCTAAGGATTTGTCAATCAATTATAGGTGATTTCTTCTATTTATTTGAATACCATTGCGCTTTTAGCACATTATAAATAGTTGCGGTGGAAATTTCCAGTTGATTGGCTATATTTCGAACAGAATTTTTCTTTTTGTAGGTATTGCTCAATTATTTGTTTTTCGGTATCTTTAGGCAACCTTTATTGCCAAGCTTCACACCCTTTTCTTTAGCTTTACGGAGTCCGTCTTTAGTACGCTCAGAAATAGCTTGAAGTTCCCATTCTGCCACATAACCCAACATCAAACAAAAGAATTTCCCAGTTAAAGAATCTGTTTCAATATTTTCATGAATAGATTGAAGATGAATACCATGTTTGCTTAAATCTTCAATGATAGCAGAGAGTGAAGCATCTTTCTCGTAAGTCTATCTAATTTATACACAACAAAATCTGTTTTTAACGCCTTGTTTAGCATAATTTTTTGGCTAATTTTAACGCTTCGTCAAGCTGTTGTCTCTCCTGATTCCCACCTGAATCTTTTTTTCGATATAGAGCTTGTCGCAAAAGCTGAGTGCTTCTTTTTGAACAGATAACCCCAATTCTTGCCGATTATCTGTCGAACTGACACGAGCATAACCGATAGTTATGGTTTTAATATTTTCTAATTTGTTCTTGTGATGATTTGTCAAAATTTCTCCTTTCCTTACTATTGTAGCAGGGTATCTAAATTATAGAAAAATTCAGACAATAATTAAAAAGAGAAATACTTTTTAAAGCAAACCGCATTTTATTTGCTATTATCAACACTTTTTGATATACTGAAAAACGTATACAAATCTTTAAAAATGTTGACTCAGTGCCAAACGTGTGGTATACTGATATAGTTATTTTTATTTTTTAAGATGACCTAGATTTTTTTATATTATATAAAAAAATAGTTCTTTGTCACTTATTTACAATTTTTATTTTTTTCAAAAAAATTGACAAAATAAAAAAATCATCTAAATATTGGCGTATTTAGATGATTCGAACGTGATAAGTGTAATGATATTTTTGCTTAACGACGCTTTTTGTGATACTTCTTGCGTCGTTTTCTTTTATCTTCATGTTTTCTCTTTTCTCTCATTAGTGGGCTTGACTTGTTATGTATATGTTGATAATACATAAAACCAACCGTCAAGCAAATTACAATCAGTGCTAAGATAGCAGATATAGCCAAAACTAAGTAATCTGGTGGTATTGCTATGAGAGTTTCTTTTAGATTATTCCCAATATCAATCTTAGAGTCGTTAAAAACTGAAATAATAGTACTAACCAGCTTAACATCCTCTGTCTTAAGCTCTAAATTTTGAGTTTTTTTCCTTAGCTGATAATAAAGCCAATTTAAAATTTTGCTTAGTCATAATGTGACCTCCTTTTTAGGAAAGAAACACTACACCTATCACGAGCATAAAATAATAGACAGAACACCCTACAAGAAACATAGATGTGTACAATTTAAATCCTTTCGTTAATAGTTGTTTTACTATAGTTGAAGATTCAAACTTACACATCTTCTGATTCTCTATAGTCTGTCCTGCCTTAATATTTTTTTATGGTAAATTTATTATAGTCTTTTTATTTCGATTGTCAAATTAAATATCACTACATCCCCATAAAAAAATTTTTAAAAATATTTTTCTTGTCCAACTAGACAAAAAGAATACCAGCTCATTTTTTTCTCTAAATTTTCGGCTATTCCAATAGTAAACTCAGTTTTTATCTTGTGTTGTGAAAGCTCTTTTTTTCTAAATAATTTACAATATTTTTCTGTTAAGGTTATCATATCTTTCATTTTTCGAAACGGTATAGTCATAACTGGCTTTTTACAGATAAAGCGAAACTTTTTAACTTTAAAAATTTTATTAATAGATTCTTTTGGGTAAATGTCTATCAATAACTTCATAAAATTCATCTTCATTTTTTTACAAAAGCCAGCAATTAAGGTTAATTTGTTACTATCTTTAAAATTGCTTTTCAATAAACTGAGCGATTCGCTCATTGATGGTTTCGTTTTGGATTATTAAACCATTCTGGATAATTGGCATTTTAGAAATAGAATCTTGAATCAAAACTTTTTAAAAGTGGGTGAAACGAGATTTTTTATTATCGTTTAACGCTTCAGGCTTATATAAATCAAAATAAAAAAATCTGCTGTTTGCTTTTTAAAGATTCCTCAATAACTTTTTCTATGTGAAAATGACGTTAATAAAACTTCATTTTCAAGATATTTAAAAATGTGCTGGTTAATGATTTGTGCTTGTCTTAATTCTTCTGAGTTTTTGGAAGGAATATTCGAAAAAAATTCACCAAGAAAAATCAAAAGAGTTGCTAAGTAAAGTTCATCTTCTTGGCAATGATTAAAGTAATTCTATTTTTTTCGCTACCAAACACAACGGTAGCTTTTTTTGGCTTGGTTTTAAAAGAGCTGATTTGATTTTAAAAACAGCTTGCTTATAATCGAAAGTTTCATCACGGTTTAAATCTTTCAAAATATCAACTATCCTTTGAGATTGAAAGCCTAAATCACTAATCGGCAAAAGCTTCGCGGTAAAATTCTGGAATTTCTTCGTCTCCCGTAAAAAGGCGGTTACTAGAAACACGGTTAATTTCTGGAGTAAATAAAAATTTTTAGGGTTGTTTTCACTCACTAATCTATTCAAAAATACTATTGACGAAATCTTCTTGGTTTCGTTTTTTTCTTTTCAGATTTTTTTGCAAAATATAGCAAAAACCATCCTAATCTAAATTCGGTCACACGATTTCTCCTTGAGATTTCTGAGATTTTTTTACCTGATGAATGAGATAAAAAAATATTCGTTACACTATAATCATAAACAAAGTCGACAATGTTTATAACATAAATTATACCAAAATCAAAGGAGAAATCTCATGAATCATATTCAAAAATCGACCCCAAAAAGTGGAACTTTCTCAACTTGTTAACCCCTATCAGTTAGAAGTGGCTAAAAACACTAAGTGAAGCGTTGGCAGATAATCAAGCTCTGGAGCTTCTCGCTAGCGATATTCTATATAAAGTGGGCAATCTGGTGCTTACTCAGACTGAAATACTCAAAAAAATACACCAGAAGCTAAAGCCTATACCGATTATATTCTAAAAGCATTCACTTATTACGCTACTGAAAAAGATGAAATGAGGTAGCTTTTATGATAGATTACTTTATAGCTTTTATAATTATCGTTGTTGCCATACTTCTTTGGGATTGGTTCGAAAAACCAAAACAAGCAAATAAAAAACACTGTAGCGAAGAAGAAATTGCCCTAGCAGAATTTCTGGAAAAAAACGGCAAGAAATCAATCAACTTTTTCTTGGTTGCTAAAGCAGAAATGCAAAAAAATTTCAAGAAAATAAAAGGATTGTTTAGACTAGACAAATGGTCAAAATATGTTCAAATATACTACTGTTTCATTGCCTAAAATTCATTCCAATCGCTCTAAAAACTAAAGGTAATGAAATTTAACTTTTCACCAATTTTTCTTGTATAAATGAAGGCAGAAAGGAGACCAGCTATGAGAAAACTAATGGCATATATTCTTGGATTTGTTGCTTGTGCTTGGCTTATTAACTGGGCGGTGAAACTAATTCTGGAAGTTTGGTGGTTCTTAGTTTTAGCGACTGTGGTTGTTTTCATCGGCTGGCTTGCCTTTCATATTATTAAATCTAAAGAATGGAGGTAGAGATGAAAAAGAAAAATTCGAAAGCCTTATCTTGGAGCGGGTGGAACTGGCAACGTCCGTTTTCTGAAGAAGACGTTAAAAGTTTGCTTGGTCAGTTGGTCGGTCTAACTCGACGTAAAAGCATTGTTTTTGAAGTTCGCATGACTAAAAACCGCGTACAGTATCTTCTGGGGACGGAAGAACAAGATAAACGTCATATTCATCAGCTGATTCAATCACACCGAGCTATTCAGTTTTCAAGAGCTCCTAAACGAGAAAAACTTTCGGTTGCGCGGTTAGTGAACATCAAAGAATCTCACTATGCTTTTAAAAACGGACTCTGTAGAAAACATGATACGTTCAAGCCTTGTAATTTCAAAAAAATACTTCAGCCAGACGAAACAGTAGTTGTTCAGTTGGTTATTGGTGCAGGCTCACCGCCTCGCCCTCAACCAAAAGATTTGCCGAATTTATCCGCTAAATGGTATCAAGTGATTACGAATAATATTCCTGAGCTTTCCGAAAATTCCAAAAAGCTGATGAAACAAAAATTAAATCAATCTACTTTTAAGTGTGAAATTCGTCTTGGTGTCCAATCTCGCAGTATTTTGCGAACAAAGGAATTTCTTACCAGCCTGCTTAGTAGTTTTCGCATGATGGAATCAAATGCAACCATTGAATTAAAACCATTAGCTATCCAAAAACTCAATCAAGCACAACCTTCTTGGTCTTTCCCATATAATTTATCCGTCTCAGACTTAGCTTGTTTCATGCTTTTACCTATTGGGGAAGAAAATATTGCAGGTGTGCCAAATGTTCACCCTAAATTAGTAGTGCCACCTTTAGGCTACAATATTAACCGAAAAAATCAGCGAAGTTTGGCGCAAACGGTTGAAAGTCAATCAAGACCAATTCAAATTTCAACACAAGCTGGCAAAAAGCACACCGTTTTTCTCGGTTCAACTGGTTGCGGTAAAACCACCGCTATGAGTCACTTGATTTTATCAGATATAAACTCTAAAAAAATCATAGCGTTGTTGTGGTGGATGCCAAAGGTCAACTTACTCATGAACTATTAGAGCGCACGTCAACTGAACACGATGAAGATATGGTAATCATCTCGCCAACCGCCAAACGAGTTGTTAGTATCAATCCTTTTGAGCTCACTAAGCACGGTATCGAGCCAGAAGTTATTGCAGATTATCTACTGGAGCTATTTAAAGGACTTTATCCTGAACATTTTGGAATTTACTCGCTGGATATTCTATCGCACAGTTTTCTAACGCTTGCTAGAATTCCAAACACTTCTTTAGTCATGCTACCAAGTTTACTCACTAATCAATCCTTTCGAAATAAACTATTAAGAGAGTTAAAAGACCCAATCGGGCTGGAAAGTTTCTGGAACTGGTTTGAGCTACTCAGTGAAGCTCAACGTCACCAGATGTTAAACCCCATTTTGAATAAATTCCGACAGTTTTTGCTTCGCCCGCAACTTCGAGCTATGCTTGGACAAAGTAAACCTAGTTTTTAGTTTAGTGGAAATTTTTTTCAATCTAGAAAGATTGTATTGATTCCCCTTAATAAAGCCGTGATTGGTTCAGAATCTGCGAAGCTCATTGGTAGTCTAATCACTTCTATGCTCTGGATGTTAATTTTGCGCCAGTCGTCAGTTGAGCCAAGCAAACGCCAATCAGTCTTTATCTATATTGATGAGACACCAAGTTTCCTAGGAATCCCCAATTCTAACTTAGACGAAGCACTTTCGCAATCTCGCCAATTTAATGTTGGCTGGAATATTGGCTTTCAACATCTTGCCCAAATGTCACCTCAGCTAAAAAGCTGGTATTGAATCCAATGTTGCGAATAAAATTGTCTTTGGCTTAAACCTAAATGAAGCCCGCGACATGGCAAAAATCCACTCTTGAAATTAGCAAGGAAGATTTTTACAGCTTGCCACCATTTTGGGCATATATCAGAACAGAAATCTCACCAAATACCTATCGCTGGCTCATCGGTAAGACCTACCCACCTAAACCAAAAATTAGAGATAGTCGTGTGCCATTTTTGAATAGCTTGAGCCGATACGGACAAGATATTTCAGAAATTGAAAGCCAATTCGAAAACTATATTTTTGAAAAATCTGCTTCGAAAAATGAAGATTCTAATCAAAAAAATTAACAGATTTAGGGAGGAAAAAGCGTTCCAATCGCTCTTCGAATCGTGTTGATGAAGAAAATTCTTCCACTCCTGATAAATAAAGGTTTTTCAGAATTTTTACTCACACGACTTACTCCGTAACTAAGCACATTTTACGGGAGCACACCTTTTAAATTTTAATGGAGAACAAAACAGATGAAATGGAATCAATTAACAAATGAAGATACGCAAATTCTATACTTTTTAAATCAGGCTAGATATGCCACTACCAACCAACTAGCTAGACTCTTTTTCGCGGATAGCTCTCGATTTGAAACCGCTATTCGTCGGGCTAATTTTACCGCGCAAAGTCTTAAACAAGCTGGCCTAATCTCGCATTTAAAACGGCGAATTGGTGGTGCACGCCGTGGCTCTGCTTCTTATGTTTGGCAAATTACTTTTCAGGGACTAAAATTCCTTAAAAATCAAGATGAAACAGTTGTTTTACGCTATAAAAATAAATACGAGCCAACCCAACATCATGTTGAGCATACTTTAGCGATTACGGAAATTTTTGTTGAGACACTAGAAACCATTCGAGATTCAGAAAAAGCTATCGCTTGAAACTTTTTCCTTTGAGCCGAACTCTTGGCGCAGCTACCAAAAAAACTTTCAGGTATAGGTAGAACTCTAAAACCTGATGCTTATTTAGAGCTGGTTAATCACGATTACGAAGACCATTATTTTCTGGAAATAGACCGAAGCACGGAAAGTCTTGCACGTATTGTAAATACTTGTAAGAAATATATTGAATATTATCGGTCAGGTATTGAACAGCGCCAAAAGGAAGTTTTTCCCTATGTTTTATGGGTTGCGCCAGATGATAAGCGAAAGCTGGCGATTTCGAAAGCAATTCAAAAAGAACTATATAACTTTTGGGAACTGTTCATTGTAATAACACTTGAAGAATACCCAGATTATATCAAGGGAGGAATAGCTAATGAATCAAAAGAATAAAGACCGAGATTCAAACCAGCCCTCATGCACCGCCGATGAAATTTGTCGAATTGGTCGAACGACTTACTTAATCCGTCACCGTTTTACTGGAAATCGCAATCTTGAAAATGTCCTAGAAAGGTTGATTTTTAAGCGACAAATCACTACTTTAACAGTAGTAAAAATGGTATAATAGAAGTATGAGGTGTGTGAACTCCAAAAGGAGAAAAACACATGAACAGAACTTTGACAATTTCAGATTATAGACAAGTAGATACTTCCAGACTTTTCAGATATAACGGTGGTATATTGTCGCCTAAGCCAAGACGACGGGCTGGACGGAGATAGTAACTCAATTATCAATCAGAAGAAAATTCTGATTGATGTAGTTACAAGAGAAAATCTCCCTAATCCTATCTTGTTTGTCGATGATGGTTTCAGTGGCACAAATTTTTGACCGTCCAGCTATTTCAGAAGCTCTTAGATTGGTAGAAAAATCGGCAAGTTTCAAACTTCGTCGTTAAGGATTTAAGCCGTTTAGGTCGGTCTTATATCAAGGTTGGTCAACTAACGATTACTTTTCCGAGCTTTGATGTCCGCTTTATCGCCCTTAATGATGGAGTAGATTCAAATAAACCTAATGAAACTAACTCAATTTTCTTGCCAATCAAGAGTCTAATGGATGAAATGTATGCGGCAGATACCAGCAAGAAGATTCGGGCGGTGGTGCAAGCTAAAGCCAAAGCTGGTGAGCGAGTGACTACTAACCCACCTTACGGCTATCTCAAAGATTCAAACAACCCTAAAAATTGGATTATTGACCCAGTTGCTAGTGAAGTCGTGAAGCGGATTTTTTTCAGGAAGCGAAAAGTGGAAAAAAAGTCTTTCGGAGATTTCGAAAGGGTTAGAAAAGTGACAAAAATTTTTTAAACCAGACCGCCACCGAATAGAAATTGGTTTGAAACCTATTTCTTCCAGCTCAAATGTGGAAACTTTGCCTTATTTTTGGACGCGAGAAACCCTAAGCGCTATCTTAGGGCGTGAAGAGTATCTTGGTCACACGGTTAATCTTCGGACACGGAAAAAATCTTATAAAGACAAACGTAAGGTGGATAACCCAAAGGAAGATTGGTTGGTTTTCAAAAACACTCATGAAGCGATTATCGACCAAGAGACTTTTGAGATTGTTCAGAAGATGAGGAGTCATAAGCGATCTAATCAACGGTATAAAAATCGGGCTGGTCACGAGAATTTGTTTGCGGGATTGGTTTTTTGTGGAACTTGTGGGCGAAAGCATTATTTTTTTGCCCACAAGAGAAAAACGGACTTAACCACGACCATTACAAGTGTTCTGGCTATCGCAAGCCAATTGACGGTTGCGAAAATTCCCACTACATTCAAAAAAATCTGCCCTGATTGAGATTATAAGTGGCAAGCTCCGCCAAACCATTCAGGAAGTCCACTTCAATCAAGAAGCTTTTTTGAAAAAGTTGGAACAGCAAAGCCAAGCTCAATTTAATAAAGACAACAAACGTCAGCGCCAGCAACTCCAAAAAGATGAGCATCGCTTTAAAGAGATTGACAACATCATTCAGAAGCTTTATGAAGATAATCTACTTGATAAAATTTCAGATGAACGCTTTGTAAAGCTGAGTCGGAGCTATGAAGAAGAACAGAAACAACTTCGAGCTTCCATTTCTGACTTAACCGAAAAAAACTCGCCAAACAACAAGAAGATAGCTTTGAATATCTCCAAGTTTATGGTGAGAATTTCCAAATATACAGAGCTACCAGAACTAACCGTTGAGATAGTGAATGAACTGATTGATAAGATTGTGATTCATAAACCAACTGGTACGAAACGCAATCGTATTATTCAGATTGATATTTACTACAATTTCATCGGAAAAACTAAACAATGAAAAAGCGAGCCAAACGAATTGGCTCGCTAATATTAACCCATTTAACTAAACTGCTGTGTGTCAGGTCAGCTATTGGGTGGCTTCTTTAGGAGATTATGATGAAAAAGAAAAAGTTTGGGATTTCATTAAATAAAGTTAGGAGGTCTTTATCTAATATCTATATAATACACGAGGATACTTAAACTTTACTTAAGAAAAAAATAATTATTTTTATTTTTTTCGTTCTACCCAAATTATTCCTGTGCAATCATAAGTAGATAAGGTTTCAAAACCCAAGAAACGGTAGAATCCCAAATTTTTTTCTGTCTGTTCGGTCGCTAGTTGGATTTGATAGACCTCTTTGAAATCCCCTAAAGCCTCTTTCATCAAGGCGCTGCCAATCCCTTGGCGCTGATGGCTAGGCAAAACGATCAAATCCTGTACAAAAACCGATGAAAAACCATCTCCGACCAAACGAACCAAGCCAACTATTGCCTCACCATCAAGTGCCAGGTAAATCGCTAATGAGTGAGACAAGGACTTCTCCAGCATCTGGGGTTGATGTGTATAATTTGTCCAACCGACTGCCTGATAGAGATGCAAAACATTCTCTAACTTGACAACTTCTTGCTTTCTAACGCTAATCATGTCACCATCTCTTAGAGTTCTCTCAAGCTCTTATACTGCCGTCCATTCTTGTCAAAATTTTCAGGAGTCAACCATGCTTCCAAACGATCTTTGACCTGAGGCCAGTCCTTATCAATCATAGACAACCAATCCGTATCTCTAGTTCGCCCCTTATAAACGACAGCCTGACGGAAGGTTCCTTCATAGACAAAGCCTAAACGTTCTGCTGCTCGTCTTGATGGAAGATTTAGAGCATCGCATTTCCACTCATAGCGTCTATAATTAAGCTCCTCAAAAACATAGCGAGCTAGTAAATAATGGGCTTCTGTCCCTGTCCTCGTCCCCTTAAGTGCTGGTGAAAAGGTGACAGCTCCCACTTCTATTACTCGGTTATTCTGATCAATTCGCATCAGAGAAAAGGTTCCTAAAGTCTTACCAGTTGCCTTGTCTACAATCGCATAGTAAAAACGATCCTTACGAGCCAACATCTGGTTTTAAAAAGGCTGACCAGTTCCTCCATATTTGCCACTGGCTCCTGAAAGAGGTAGGTCCACATCTCTCGAGGCGTATCTGGACCATAAACAGCTAGTAAATCCTTCGCATGTTTTTCTACCGAAAGAGCCTCTATCCGAGCATAACGCCCTTCTAAAAAATCGATAGCAGGTAATTTACCAGACGTGTGACCGACTACAGATTCACCAATCATCTGACCATATTCATTTACTGGCATAGCTTTCTCCTTGTTCATTCCTTGAATATAGTATAACATATCTTAATGAAAATTTTAGGAAACACTTGGTTTTCGATTCAACAATGCAAACTCCTCTTATAAAAATCATCCCCCCAGTTTATGGAGGAATGATCACATATGGAAACGAGTGAGTTAATGCCCCTTGTGCTTCTCTCTACGTTTTTGCTGTTTGCGTTCAAATTTCTCTTGCTTGAGCAATTGCTTTTGGAGACTGGACTGTTGTTTTGAATGCTTTTTTCGTTCCTCGTACTGCAACTGTAAAAGCTCTTGTGACTTAGAAGAAACTTTCTGCTTCACCTGTTTCTTTACAGCTCGCTGCAGACGCTTCGGATTCTTAATCTTCACATGCTGTTTGACTATTGCCTCTGGACTAAAAGATAACCGAACAAACTGAGTCTGTAAAAGTTTCAAAATTTCATCCTCTTTTGGTTCCTGACCAAATGTCACACGACAAACTTGATAAGTTCCCTCATACTCTTGTTCAAACAATCCATGCCAAAATCCATCTTCAAAATAAACTGTCAAGCCAATTGAAACGATTTTCACGACAGCACCTCCTTAAATCTATCCCTAAGAATGGACAACCAAGGAGGAAGGTTACTGATAGGATTACCTACGTCTGGACTACCAACCAGAACTGTGTTTTTATCTTAGTTGAGACTATTATAGCATAATCCAATTTAAAAATCCCCCAGATTCTACTCTGAAGGATTCCTATCTTATTTCACAACGATATTAACGAGTTTGTTAGGTACCGCAATAACTTTCACGATTTCCTTGCCATCGATTTCTGCCTTGACTTTTTCATCCGCCAGAGCGATTTCTTGCAATTCTTCGCGTGACAGGTCTTTAGCGACCATGAGTTTGGCACGGACTTTTCCTTTGATTTGGACGACGATTTCGATTTCGTCTTCAACCAATTTGCTTTCGTCCCATGTTGGCCAAGCCACGTAAGAGATGGACTCACCTGTTGCAGCAACAGTTTGCCAGAGTTCTTCTGCCAAGTGAGGTGCAAATGGGGCAATCAATTGGATAAAGCCTTTGGCGTAGTCCACATAGAGTTTGTCTTCCTTGTTAGCAGCGTTGACAAAGACCATAAGTTGGGCAATGGCTGTGTTGAATTTCATGGATTCGATTTGCTCAGTAACAGATTTAACGGTTTCGTTATAAACCTTGTCAAGAGCACCATTATTTTCCGCAACAATTTCTTTACTTGTAATCAAACGGTAAACACGGTCGAGGAACTTACGACTTCCTTCCAGACCTTCTTCTGACCAAGCAATCGAAGCATCGAGTGGTCCCATGAACATTTCATAAACACGAAGGGTATCGGCACCGTATTGTTCCACCACATCGTCTGGGTTGACAACGTTCTTGAGGGATTTAGACATCTTGGCTGGCGCTTGCTCCAGTTCTTCTCCTGTTTCCACATGGAAGAAAGAACCATCACGTTTTTCAACCTTGTCAGTCGCTACAAGAGCTCACGGTGGTCACGGTAGCTTGTTCCCAAAATCATTCCTTGGTTAAAGAGTTTTTGGAATGGCTCTTTGGTTGGAACAACACCGAGATCATAGAGGAATTTGTGCCAGAAGCGAGCGTAAAGCAAGTGAAGAACGGCATGCTCTGCACCACCCACATAGATATCTACTGGCAACCATTGTTTAAGGAGATCCTCATCGGCCAACTTTTCTGTGTTATGTGGGTCGATATAGCGGAGGTAGTACCAGCTTGAACCTGCCCATTGTGGCATAGTGTTTGTTTCACGACGACCTTTGACACCATCTTCACGCGTCACTTCAAGCCAGTCTGTCAAGTTTGCCAATGGGCTTTCCCCAGTACCTGAAGGGCGAATGTCCTTGGTTACAGGCAAAACAAGTGGCAATTCACTTTCAGGAACAGCCGTTGAAGTCCCATCTTCCCAATGAATGATTGGAATTGGCTCACCCCAGTAACGTTGACGACTGAAGAGCCAGTCGCGGAGACGGTAGGTAACCTTCTCTTGTCCACAACCTTTCTCTTCCAACCAAGCCACAATCTTAGCAATCGCTTCTTCTTTGTTCAGTCCATCTAGGAAGTCTGAATTGACATGAAGACCATCTTCAGTATAGGCAGCTTCTTCAACGTTTCCACCTTCTAGCACTTCTACGATTGGAAGGTCAAATTGTTTGGCAAATTCCCAGTCACGTTGGTCATGGGCAGGCACAGCCATGACAGCACCTGTTCCATAACTAGCAAGAACATAGTCCGCGATCCAGATTGGAATTTCCTTTCCATTGACAGGATTGATGGCATAAGCACCAGTCCAAACCCCTGTTTTTTCCTTGGCAAGGTCGGTACGAGCCAAGTCAGACTTGAGACTAGCTTGGTGTTTGTAGTCAGCTACTGCCTCAGCTTGCTCTGGACTTGTGATGGCATCTACTAGTTCATGCTCAGGAGCCAAAACGGTGAAAGTCGCACCGAAAAGGGTGTCGGGACGAGTGGTAAAGACGGTAAATTCCTTGTCTGTTCCCTTAACTTTAAAAGTTACATTAGCACCAGTTGATTTACCAATCCAGTTGCGTTGCATGTCCTTGATAGACTCTGGCCAATCCAGGTCATCCAAGTCATTAAGCAAACGTTCCGCATAGGCCGTGATTTTAAGCATCCATTGGCGCATTGGTTTGCGGACTACTGGATAGCCTCCACGCTCAGAAAGTTCCGTCAGGAAGGACTTCTTCGTTGGCAATGGCCGTTCCCAATTCTTCCACCCAGTTTACTGGCACTTCCGCTTCATAGGCCAAACCTTTTTCGTAAAGCTTGGTGAAAATCCACTGAGTCCATTTGTAGTAGTTTGGATCTGTTGTGTTGACTTCACGATCCCAGTCGTAAGAGAAGCCAAGCGCATTAATTTGGCGTTTGAAGTTAGCAATATTTTCCGCTGTAAATTCTGCTGGGTCATTTCCCGTATCCATGGCGTATTGCTCTGCAGGCAATCCAAAGGCATCCCAACCCATTGGGTGAAGAACATTGTAGCCTTGCGCACGTTTGTAACGGCTGAGGATATCGGTTGCTGTATAACCTTCTGGGTGTCCTACGTGCAATCCAGCTCCTGATGGATATGGGAACATATCGAGAGCATAAAACTTCGGTTTTGATGCGTCTGTTCCTGTCTTAAATGTATGATGGTCAGCCCAGTAGCCTTGCCACTTAGGCTCAATTTCCTTATGATTGTAAAATCTCATGCTATTTCTCCAATTTTATGATGTTACTATTATACCATTTTTGGGGGAATTTGAAAGTCGAGAAAGAATCTTTTCCCCTCCATTGTCAAGAAAGATTGGCTTTGAAAGCACTCTTGTCAAGCTGAATAAAAATAGCTCCTATACGGAGCTATCTTCTATCAATGCTTATTTTCTTCCATCTTCTCACGTCCTAGTTCTCGGTAACTACGGTCACCAACAACTTCTACGCTAAACTGGCCGTCCTCATATTCTAGGATGGTCACACTACCATTATCCAGACCATGCGGATGCATACCATTGATGAGATAAACCATCGTACCAATGGTCATCCCGTGGCTTACGACGAGAGCATTGCCCCCACCTTGTTCTTCCATTTCTTTGGCAATCGATTCAAAGCCTTCCTTGATTCGACCACTGAGTTTTTCCCAGCCTTCAGCCCAACCAGCAGTATCAACCTCTACCAAACCTTCTGCCAGCTCAGCATAGGATAACTGATGAACATGATCCACCTTGAAAACACGAGGAATGACCCCCATGAAGAGGTCCCCATCATAGGCCCCATCAAAACTACCAAAGCACCACTCACGGATGCGCTTATCCATACGGTAAGGGATTTTTCCTTGTAAGCCCAGTTCTTCTAGGATAATTCCCATAGTCTGAATGGTACGTCCTGAGTCACTGGAATAAGCGCGGTCAAATTGCAAACCAGACTCTCTCAAGCCAATTCCTAACTCATGAATTCTTAACTCACCTTCTGCTGTCAGAGGCGTATCACTCCATCCTTGAGCACGTCCAATCGTGTTAAACATGGTTTTCCCATGACGAACCAAGTACAATCTTACTTTAGACATTTTCTATCCTCCATTTTCTTCTATTATATCATGGATCAAAGAAATATTCGGCTTTCAAAAGCAAAGCTCCTTCTCCTAATTTTGCCACAAGAAAAGCTACCCTCATGGTAGCTTCCCTAGGAGATTATTATGAAAAAGTTTAGGATTTCTATTAAATAAAGTTAGGAGGTCTTTATTTAATGATTATAGTATACACAGTCATCCTTAAACTCAACTTAAATCCTCTCTCTTTTTTATTAATTTTTAAAACTATGGATTGGGGCAGGGATTTGGCCACCTCGAGAGATGAAATCGATAGACGAAGCCCCGTTGACTTTCATAACTGGTGCTGTACCTAGCAAGCCACCGAACTCAATCATATCGCCTTCTTTACCCTTTGGAATGATACGAACGGCCGTTGTTTTCATGTTAATGACACCGATTGCCGCCTCATCCGCAATCATAGCTGCAATGGTTTCAGCCGGCGTATCCTCTGGAATGGCAATCATATCCAGTCCAACAGAACAGATAGCCGTCATGGCCTCTAGTTTCTCTAAATTCAGAGAGCCATTTTGTACCGCAGCAATCATCCCCTCGTCTTCAGAAACAGGGATAAAAGCACCAGACAAGCCACCAACCTGGTTACAAGCCATCACTCCGCCCTTCTTAACTTGGTCATTCAAAAGAGCGAGTGCAGCTGTCGTCCCATGTGTACCAACTGTTTCTAGGCCCATTTCCTCCAGCACTCGAGCCACAGAATCTCCAACTGCAGGAGTTGGTGCCAAACTTAGGTCTACAATCCCAAAGTCGACTCCAAGGCGTCTCACTCGCCATTTGACCGACCAGTTGACCAATACGAGTAATCTTGAAAGGCGGTTTTTCTTGACTGTTTCTGCTACTACATCAAAGCTCTGTCCACGAACCTTTTTCTAAGGCACGTTTGACGACACCAGGGACCCTGAAACTCCCAACATTGATGATGACATCTGCTTCACCGACACCATGGAAGGCCCCCGCCATAAAAAGGATTGTCCTCAACAGCGTTCGCAAATACAACCAACTTTGGCAGCTCCCATATCTGATAAGCTCGCAGTTTCCTTGATGATACGTCCCATATCTGCAACTGCAGTCATGTTGATTCCTGACTTGGTTGAGCCAATATTGACGGACGAACAGACCTTGTCTGTCTCAGCTAGAGCACGCGGGATAGAATTGATGAGAATTTCATCTCCTTTTTGGTAGCCTTTTTGTACCAAGGCCGAAAAACCACCAATAAAGTCAACACCAATCTCCTTGGCAGCCTTGTCAAGTGCCTTTGCCAAAACGACATAGTCCGTCGCATCAGTCGCCGCTCCAATCAAGGAAATCGGAGTCACCGATACTCGTTTATTGACAATTGGAATCCCTAGTTCTGCAGCAATTTCATCTCCTACAGCCACTAGATTTGCAGCTTTAGTCGTGATTTTTTGGTAAATTTTTTCAGCAGCACGTTCGATATCTGGATCGATACAGTCCAAAAGGGAAATCCCCATGGTGATGGTTCTGATATCGAAGTTCTGCTCCTCAATCATGGCAATGGTTTCAGTAACTTGTCTAATATCCATAGCCACCTCCTAGATATTGTACATGGCGTCAAAAATCGCTGCACTTTGAATATTGATTTTAACATTCAAGGTCTGGCCGAAAGCTTCAAACTCATTTCGAAGAGTTGTAAAATCTTGTTTTACATCACTAGATACGACTGTCATCATGGTAAAATACTCATCCAGTACTGTTTGAGAAATATCATCAATATTCAAACCCAATTCTGCAATTTTAGTAGACACGCCAGCAACAATACCAGTCTTGTCCTTGCCAACCACTGTAATAATAGCCTTCATCTTTAGACTCCCATTCTACGATTATTAGAAAACCTGAACGTTTTTGATTTTCTTTTTCCTTAGTATAGCATATTTCCGTAAAAAATTCTAAAAAACGCCTGCTTACGAAGTTGTTCTTAAACAAAAAAACAATTTCGTAAACAAGCGTCTACCCTATCAAATGATGATGAGTGTTCCCGCTAGGACCGAAGTCCCAGCGGTAGACCAGAGCTAGACTAAGAGCACAAGACTCCATCATCATAACACTCAACAAAATTGATGATTTTATACTAATTCGATGATTGCCATTGGCGCAGCATCACCACGACGTGGTTCAGTTTTAAGGATACGAGTGTATCCACCGTTACGTTCAGCATAACGAGGTGCAATTTCTGAGAACAATTTTTGAAGTGCTGTAGTAGAAGTGTACTTATCAGTTGCTTCATCATAGTTTTCAGATGCGATTTCATTACGTACGAAAGCAGCTGCTTGACGACGTGCATGCAAATCACCACGTTTACCTAGAGTAATCATTTTTTCAACAGTTTTACGGATTTCTTTAGCACGAGCTTCAGTTGTCACGATTGATTCGTTGATCAAAAGGTCAGTTGTCAAATCGCGAAGCATTGCTTTACGTTGTGAGCTAGTGCGTCCTAGTTTACGGTAAGCCATGTATTCCTCCTTTATTTATCTTTTAATCCAAGACCCAAGTCAATGAGTTTGAGTTTCACTTCTTCCAAACTCTTGCGTCCAAGATTTCGTACTTTCATCATCTCTGCTTCAGATTTTTCTGTCAAATCATGCACAGTATTGATACCGGCACGTTTCAAACAGTTGTATGAACGCACAGACAAGTCCAGTTCCTCAATCGTACGATCCAAAATACGGTCGTCAGATTCAGTATCAGCTTCTTTCATCACTTCAGTTGACTTAGCAATCTCAGTAAGATTTGTAAACAAATCAAGATGTTCTGTCAAGATACGTGCTGAAAGCCCTAAAGCATCTTCTGGAATAATTGTTCCATTAGTCAAGATTTCAAGGGTTAATTTGTCAAAACCATCATTGCTACCTACACGAGCAGGTTCAACTTGATAGTTGACTTTTGTAACTGGTGTATAAATAGAATCTACAGCAAGTGTTCCAACTGGTGCATTATCTTTTTTGTTTTCATCAGCAGGTACATATCCACGACCACTGTTAACAGTCATTGTCGCTTTTAGAGAAGAACCTTCACCGATTGTAAAGAGATAATGATCTGGATTTACAATTTCAATATCACTGTCAGTCAAAATGTCTCCAGCTGTAATTTCAGCAGGGACCTTCAACGTCAAGTTCAATGATTTTTTCGTCTTCAACGTATGATTTCACTGCAATCCCTTTAATGTTCAGAATGATTTGCATCACGTCTTCACGAACACCTGGAACTGTGTCAAACTCATGCAAGACACCTTCAATGTTGATAGATGTCACTGCTGCTCCTGGTAGAGAAGCTAGTAGTACACGACGAAGAGAGTTACCAAGAGTTGTACCGTAGCCACGTTCAAGTGGTTCGATTACAAACTTGCCATAATCTTTATTTTCATCAATTTTTGTTATATTTGGTTTTTCAAACTCGATCATTTAGTTACTCCCTCTTAAACGAAAAGCAGTGTAATGCAATGATTATACACGGCGACGTTTTGGAGGACGAGCACCATTGTGTGGCACTGGAGTCACATCACGAATTGCTGTTACTTCAAGACCAGCGGCAGCAAGCGCACGAATAGCTGACTCACGACCAGAACCTGGACCTTTTACAGTAACTTCAACTGATTTAAGACCGTGTTCTTGTGCAGATTTAGCAGCAGCTTCAGAAGCCATTTGAGCAGCGAATGGTGTAGATTTACGAGAACCTTTGAAACCAAGAGCACCAGCTGATGACCAAGCAATTGCGTTACCATGCACATCAGTAATCATAACAATAGTGTTATTAAATGTAGCGTGAATATGAGCAATACCAGATTCGATATTCTTTTTCACACGACGTTTACGTGTTGGTTTAGCCAAGACTTTTACCTCCTATATTATTTTTTCTTACCAGCAATCGCAACAGCTTTACCTTTACGAGTGCGAGCGTTGTTTTTAGTGTTTTGTCCACGGACAGGAAGTCCACGACGGTGACGGATACCACGGTAAGAACCGATTTCCATCAAACGTTTGATGTTCAAGTTTACTTCACGACGAAGGTCACCTTCAACTTTGATTGCATCCACTTCACGACGGATAGCATCTTCTTGATCTGATGTAAGATCACGTACACGAACATCTTCTGAGATTCCAGCAGCAGCCAAAATTTTCTTAGATGTTGCAAGTCCGATACCATAAACGTAAGTCAATGAGATTACTACGCGTTTGTCATTTGGAATGTCAACTCCAGCAATACGAGCCATGTTTTCTCCTTTCTATCTTATCCTTGACGTTGTTTGTGTTTTGGATTTGCTGGGCAAATTACCATAACACGACCATTACGACGAATTACTTTACAGTATTCGCAAATTGGTTTGACCGATGGTCTTACTTTCATTTCTTATCCCTCCAAGTTTTTCGATTATTTAAAGCGGTAAGTGATACGTCCACGTGTCAAGTCATATGGACTCATTTCGACAGTAACACGATCTCCCGCTAAAATACGAATATAGTTTTTACGAATTTTACCAGAAACTGTTGCTAAAATCTGATGTCCATTTTCAAGTTCAACCGTAAACATTGCGTTAGGCATTGTATCGACTACTTTGCCTTCAACTTCAATCACATCGTCTTTTGCCACGCAAAAGCACCTCCATAAATTTCGATTTGATGCCTCTAAACACAGAGACAACAATTATAAGTCAGACTATCTCAGTATAACATTTGTAGCGATTTTTTGCAAGTGTGAAAAACGCTTTATTTCAAATTTGTCAATACTTTTTCGATGTCCTTGAACACATCATTGATATCTTGATTTCCTTCGATATCGTGGACCAAACCTTTAGCACGATAGTGTGCAATAATGGGTTCACCTTGGGCGATATTGACATCCAAACGGCGCTTAACTGTCTCAGGTTTGTCATCTTCGCGTTGGTAGTAATCTTCTTCTTTGTAGTCAGCTGGTGGGTTAAAAACTTTATGGAAGGTTTCACCTGTTTTGCGGTGGATGATACGGCCACTCAAACGTTCCAAGAGAGAGTCTGGATTCACTTCGATGTTGATCACACCTTCCAGTTCGATACCAAGTTCAGCCAATGTTTTATCCAAGGCATGCGCTTGTTCAATCGTACGTGGGTAACCATCCAACAAGAAACCTGTTTCCTTGATATCGTCCTGTGAAAGGCGTTCTTTAACAATTCCATTTGTAACTTCATCCGGAACCAACTCACCTTTGTCAATATACGACTTGGCAAGTACACCCATTTCAGTTTGATTAGCTATAGCAGCACGGAACATATCTCCAGTTGAAATGTGTGCCACATGGAATTGCTCCACAATTTTAGCTGCTTGCGTTCCCTTACCTGCTCCAGGTAAGCCCATAATCAAAAGATTCATGAAAATAGGGTGTAGCAGGTTTATCATCGAGCTCGCAGGCTATATTCTGTCCACAACTGTATTCGTCGTGCTACTGGCTGCTCTGCCAGGGCGGCGGTGACATCTATCGGCGATGAAGGTGCGCGGTTCGACGTTCGGTGCGTGAACGTGGTAAATCGTGCGAACGATGAGGATGCGGTCATGGGTGGGCTGAAAAAAATCATTGATCACTGCTGAGCACGGCTGGGGGTGACGACGGTTGGCAAATCCAGATGGTGTGCAATCGTGCTAAAGCGCGACGGTGACCGGCGGTGGATGCCTGCGTGGCTGGTGTGCGCCGGTGGGGCTGTGGTCTGTTCACCGGTTACAAGAGTCGGCTTCGTGAGCCTGTGCTCGTGAGCGGCGATGGTTTGGGTGGCTGTAGTCTTGACTGGCATGGGGCTGGTGTTCAGAAGATGTTTGAAACTTTCGCGCAGATCTTGACAGGGCCCATCGATTCGTTTACGGTGCGTCAACGATGAAAGCAGTCGACGTCGTATTTTGGTCGTACGACGGTTCGAACTTTTATGCGTTCGCCACAACTGTTTGGCTGTGCCGGTATCAATACTGTCATGTTGACAAATCTGACGAAGAATGATGTGCAATCTTGAACGCAAGTTGGGCGATGAGCAAACTCGACGACGAATCACTGGTAAGGCAAATGAAGAGATACGTAACACCGCAGAAGCGGGAACGCACTGGCTGACGCTGGCGCAATAGCGCGTTGACGCAACTGACGATCAACGAATCAGCTCGTGACAACGAAAACTCGTCTTCAAAAATCCGTAAAACGTTGGCACTCAGGCTGGCTGTGTTGATTGCATGCGTCAAGCAGCCGCAATGGCTCGTCTGCTATGATGGCAACTGACAAAGCTACTACAACTCAAGTGACCGCCGAAAAACTCTCCTCATGTAGGCGAACACGTCGTGCGGCAACGTTAACCAGGCCGCGATGATGAGTCGCTATAGTCTAATAGTCCGCTGGGACTCGGCTCGCCAGGCTACTCATCATCGACTGACAAGTGAACGCTGTTTACAATTGTTTTTGTTAAGTATCTGGCGACGTTTTGTATTTCCTGTCAAATATGTACCCAAGAAGCAAAAACGTTAATTCTCGCCAGTATGAGACGAAACTATTATTACGGTGGTGTGAGATGAAACTAATATTGCCGT
>BNJU01003723.1_pt1 | contig 41589 bp, 36 predicted proteins | sample 8539281 | NCBI WGS metagenome assembly BNJU01 (sample SAMD00202456, study PRJDB9452) | human saliva metagenome | isolation source: human saliva | place: Japan
TGCGTCATTCAGTTTTAAGAGCGGAAGAGGTTTCGTAAAGCCGTTGCCAGTCACGTTGTAAAGGAAGAACACCGCTTGTTCCTGCCTGAAAGTGCAAGTGGTCAGGTGCACTGGCTCCACACTTCGGTCCATTATAGAACACCATTAGCTGCGGATAAGCCCTCAACAAACGATGTATCTGTACATAATTCTCTGCTATTGCCTGAAGTTGATGATGGCGAGAGGGTATCGTAAAAATGAACAGGAGAGGGATTGGGAAAAGGGTTGACAAGAATATCAAAACGCTTCTCAGGCAAAAGCAATCTGCTCTCCTGGACGATTCTTTTCACAAAGGAAGCAAGGCGCTTAGCCAATGTAGCCTTATCAATCTTTGCCCCCTGTACTCACCAAGCGTGCAGGATTGAATTGCGCAAGGGCTGAACCCACCTCACGCGTCTGCACACCCTTCAACTCTTCAAAACGTTTTGCAACGTCTTGCCATTGGTTCAGCTGGTTATGAAAAAAATCAGTTAGCCCTTTCTCTCTATCTTGATTTTGTTTTTGACGTGCTAAAATCTCAACTGTACGCAGCTGATCTTTATAATGATTGTTGGCATTTCCTTATCAATGCTCAATACGGCATCACTGTTTCACCCCAACGACGGCACAGATGAAAGTTCATCATAGATTCGTCCGATACGGAAACGACGACTGAAAAGCCAATCCCATAGCATAGTCTTCGCCATAACGTGTTGAGGGATTGATGCTGACGAACCAAAGGTGAAGAAAGCACGTGGTGCACCGAGTCCATTGATACGTAGGGCGTTGTTGCAACTCGTATCCTCTGTCCATTCATTATGGCTAATCGACTAAGGCGTGTGAAGTACAGATGCGATAGTACACGTTGCGTGTCCGTTGTAAATCATTGCATGCCTCTGTTCGTGCTGAAACGAACAGCGGCCTGCATCAGCTATTGCGTGATCAGAGTCTTTATCAGCAGAGCGGTACTGTCCATCTCAATCGACCTTTCGGGTACTGGTTCACGTCACTCATACTGCTCACTACGTGCAGTGAGATGTTGCTCTCGGTATGAGATATTCATCAGACGAGAATGTACGCTCAAGTCGTCGTACCAACCTGCAAACTGATAATCTTTTGCCACCTCTTTCGCTGCATATTCCTTCAGGTACTCCGTCTTGAGAAGTACAACAGAACCAAAATCGAAGTCATCACGGATACTACCCAACTGATAGTCTGTAACAGGATGCTTCACGGTCTTGCCAGCTTCCACAGAGTAATGGTCAGCATAAACCATTGCTGCACCAGTCTCCTCAGCTACCTGCAGCATACGCTCAAGCGCATGATAACCTAACGTGATAGGTCCTTGCTTCAAATAAAGCAGGGCATAATCGGCTGTTGCTGTAGTCGCAATAAGACGCATAGTAGCAAGGGAAAGCAAGCTGCCTGCCTGCAGGTGATGGGTGTACTGAGGCAGTGCCTCAGTAGGTGGGACATCTGCAGCTAACGTATATATATTCTTTACCACACCTGACTCGTACAACTGCGCAGCAAGTGACTGCATCATTGCAACTGTGCTATACGGTAGAAAGCAATCTATCTGTTTCTTCTTTTCCATCTAAAATGTGTTCTTTTATCTACTTGCAAAGATACTATAAAATCCCGTCTTACGTACGAAGATTCGGAAGAAAACAACCTGCAGCGAATTATTTCTATGAAAATAATTTGGAAGCGGTGGTCATACTGAACTTTTTCTGTAACTTTGTACACATAAAAAAGACATTAAAAGATAGCCAAAAGATGGAGAAAGAAAATCATATAGACCGTGCATTAGCATTTATGGAGAATCTTGAAAAGCTTGGTGCACAGCTTCAGAAGGCTGACGAACAGCAGAAACTAATGCTGCAACAGATGTTGATTAAAAGCCAAAACAACGAAACAAACACGGATGAATACCGCGAACTGGAGCAAAGAAGCAAGGACCTTCAAGCTATGATCAACAAGTGGCACCCCATCTATGAGGAACGTCTGAAGATGGTGAAAGAGGCACAGAAGGCTGCTAAGAAGTAAGGCTGACTGTAGAAGAACAAGACTTGAACAAGTTTGCTTCTCGCCTTTAAAAGGAAGTATGTGTCCCTTACTGCTACCCACTATCTCCTATTCAAGATTGTAGAACTCCGCATACAAAAACAAACTCCCTAACTATCAAGAACAAATGAAGAAAGACTTATACAAAGACATCAGACTGTTCTTATCAGCTATCATAGCTGTTAGCTTGTTTTTCTCATGTTCGTCTGTCCCTTCTGGAATAGCTGAAGAGATAACTTATCACGGAGAACAACTGCATCGTTATCTGACGATTATCAAAGACGTAACAACGAAAGCGGAGAAGAGTAAGGATACGATTACCTATTATTGTAACCAAAAAGGACAGCTCATCATAGAGCGTGTGGGTACAGATAGCTTGCAGGATTACTCCTACTCCTACACTGGTGACACCATTCACATTCATAAGATGCATATTAAAGACCAGTTAGACGAACTCCTCGATGGCTATTATATAGTTAAGAACGGACTTATCATAGAAGCGAATAACCCTCCTGGCTATTATACATACACCTATGATAATAAGCGAAGACTCGTTTGTCGTGACACACCTAACACACTCTGTGGGAGACAGACCAACATCCTCCAATGGAAGGGAGAGAAGATATTACCTGATAAATCATTAAATATCACTTACAGAGATACTGGAGAGAAATCGAACTACCATAACCTCTATTACTTTTGGATGTTTGGTAGTGGTATAAGAATACCCATCCCCTTCATCACCTTGGGCTATATGGGTGTTATTCCGAAAGGAGATATTAGCAGCTATAGCTTCAGTTCAATACAGAAAGAGTGGGATTTCAAGGCACAACTGACAACGGAGTATGATAAGGAAGGACGTCCCACCCGCATTAAGGAAGTGCTGACAACACTAAATAAAAATAACAAAGAGGAAAATAGTAAGTACGTTACAGAATACATCTGGTAAATATATACCAATATCAAAAAGTTTAAAACAGGATATGGAAAAGGAAAAGAAAAGTGAAGGAATGATGAGTGTTATCGCTGCCTTAGGTGCAAACATCTTGGTAGCGATATCAAAGTTTGTTGGTTTTGCTGTGTCTGGCTCAGCTGCAATGTTGAATGAGTCTATCCATAGTATCGTAGATTGTGGCAATGAAATACTACTGTTAGTAGGCAACCGACAGTCAACAGCGAAGATATCAGATAAACATCCATTCGGACAGGCACGTGCTAAGTATTTCTATAGCTTGGTTGTTGCAATGATGCTATTCTTCGCCGGTGGTGCATTAGGTATCATGGAAGCAGCAGAGAAGTTATTTCACCCAGAACACAGCTTGGAGAACACATGGCTCGTCATTGGTATTCTGGCCTTCGGACTCTTAGTAGAAACTGTCAGTCTAAGGGTTGCCTTCAAGGAGATTAAGGAACTGAATAAGGACAATCTTTCACTTTATCGTTTCCTACGAGAGAGCCGTCACAGTGAAATTCTCATCATCTTTGCAGAAGATAGTTGTGCTATCGTTGGTCTGCTGATAGCCTTAGGAGGTACACTTCTGACCCACTTCACAGGTAATCCATTCTATGATGCCCTCTCGGGTGTACTGATTGGTGTACTCCTCTGTGCAGCAGCTCTTTTCCTTGCACGTGAGTTCTACAGTCTGCTTATTGGTGAGAGTGTCACGCAGAAGGATTTAACTCGCATCAAAGAGACATTCAACAGAACAGAAATCAACCGCCTCATCAACGTTAAGACCATTCACCTCGGTCCTAATGACATCCTTGTCACTGCAAAGATTGATGTTAAAAGCGAATACGAAGCACAAGCTCCTCAGTTGGTTAATGACATCGAGAAGAATATGCGAGCAGCCTTCCCTGACTACAAGATTTATATCTATATTGAGACAGATAAATATAAAGAGGATTATTAAAAACCTCTCCCCCAACCCCTCTCCAAGAGAGAGGGGAGTGCTGGACACAAGAGAAAGTAATTCCTGCTACTATGTCAATTCGTCTTCTACAGTTAATCTATCCCCCTCACAAAGCGATATTTGTAAACTATTTTCGTATAGTTCAAATCCAAGACATGCCCTTTTGGTATCTAAAAGACGCCTAATTGACTTGCAATAGGTGCCCTTTTGAGAGCTAACTAACGCCCTTTTGAAGTCCAATTAAGCACCTTTTACTTTACTATTTTATAACTAATTGATTTCCTTATGGTTTACAAACCTGCTTTTTTTATATGTGTTTTTGCCGTTATTTATTGATGTCTTATTTGAAATTATGTAATAATTTTTTTCAAACCCACACCTGCGTTTTTTTAAGTATAAAAAAATGAAAAGGTTTTTCTGTATCAGAGGATAATAATAGAATAGACAGTTGACAGATTTAGCAATGTTTTTTTGTCTAATAAATAACTTCGCTTCTTCTGTTAAATCTATACGAAAAAGTATCCACGTATTTAACAACAGAACCAAATAATCGGGAGAAGAGCTCATTAAGTATACAGCTTCAACTTTGAAATAAAAAGATTTTTTTGCTAAAAGGTTGTGTATATTCTTGGAAGTTCACAACCTTTTTTTCTATATTTGCATTGAACAGAATAGGACTAAACTTTTAAATAGTTTCAGAGCGTATAAATCCACACAAGACATTAGAATAATTGGTTCTATTTACTTACAGCATGATGAGATACATTGTTACAATGATTATAAAAAAACTAAAAAAACCAGATCGTTATGAGTGTAGAAAATGTATTAAGTCGAATTTTAGAAATTGAGCACGGATTTCAACATATCATTGATGGAACTAATGAAATCCTTTCTTCAAATTCGAAAGAACAGTGCTTTAAATATGCCATCACTCTACTTGAACATAAAGCATATCAAGCACGAATGTTAGCTACATCAATATTGGGCAAATTAGCTACCACAGATAAAAAAGCTCTCTATTTTCTGAAAGAGCAAGTTTCTATCGATAAAAACTGGCGAGTACAAGAAATGCTTGCAAAAGCCTTTGACGAAATTTGCAAGTACAAAGGATATGAATCATCCTTACCGCTCATTGAAGAATGGATAAACGACAACAATCCAAATGTTGTTCGTGCTGTAACAGAGGGATTGAGAATTTGGACAAATAGACCATTTTTCAAAGAAAATCCATTGATTGCTATCGCATTAATCAGCAAACACAAAGATGATGAAAGTGAGTATCTTAGGAAATCCGTAGGTAATGCGTTAAAGGATATAAGCAAAAAATATCCAGATTTGATACAGCAGGAAGTAATACAGTGGGATTTATCTAACCCACGAATATTCTTCACATATAAACTTGCAACTAAAAATATTGAAATAAAGACTGCTTGTATATTTTTGCATCTTTACTTTATTCAGTATATCTTGTACAAAGTCAAAAAAAATAGAGGTGCACTCTTGGTACACCTCTGTTTTATTATATTTACTTACCATTAATTACTTAAAGGTATGTTTACCTTCCTGCACAGCAGGCTTAACAATAATCTCACGCTGCTTAGCATTTGTCATCACTTTCATAGCTACAGCAGTGATATCTTGTGGTGTAAGTGTCTTGAATACTGGTGCGGAAGCGGCATTATCATTTGGAGATAGCTCGTTGCCAGTCTCAGCATAGATGTTCAATAAAGCCATCCAAACTGATGGGTCACTGTTTGACTGTGATGCTGCACCAGACTGTTCCTCATCAACAGCCAAAGGTACCATTGCAGCCTTGAACTCATCAGCAGTGAAACGGCCAGCCTTCACATCATCAAGAATACTATAAACAAGGCTAACTGCTTTGTCTGCATTCTCTTTCGCAGTAGAAAGGTGAATGTTAAGGTTCTCGCCAGCTACTGGCTGTGAAGTATAGTTGCTCTGTACACCTACGGTATAAGTAAGATGTTCTTTCTCACGCAATACATCAAAATAACGACGCTCCAAGAGTCCACGCATCACCTCCAGAGCAGCTTGCTCACGCTCAGAAAGTTTCTGCTTATTGGCAAATGAAATCTCAATCTCTGCCATACCACCTTCTGTTTCGGTCTCAAAAGTACGCTTGATAACAGGCGTAGATGACGAGAAATCCATTGGCTGAATAGCCGTCTTCACAGGCTTACCTTCACCCTTGAGAGAACCTATATAGCGAAGCACCAACTCTTTTGCCTTTGCTTCTGGAATATCACCAATAAGACAATAGGTGAAACGTGATGCATCACCAAGGTGTGCATGGAACTGTTCCTGCAACTTATCAAACTGAACTGACTTAAAGAAAGCCTCATCCTGACGTGGATTCATCGCACTAACTGGATAGAGCAACTGCTGGATAGAATCCTGTACGGCAGCCATACCTGTTGTTGCACGGTTCTCGTAAACGTAGAGATTACGCTGGATATACTTGTCAAAGGCAGACTTAGAAAAGTTCTGACGTGACAGAATCAAATACAGATAGCTGAAGAAATCGTCAGCCTTGTCAACAGGTGCATTACCACCGATACCATCACTGTAGTCTTCCAACGAGAGGGAAAGATTGATGTCCTTGCCCTGTAGCCACTGAGCCAACTGATTTCGGTTGTAATTATATACACCTGACTGCATCAAGAGTGAACGCATTGCATTATAGTTAGCAAGTTCATTTGCAGGGACAATAGACTTACCTCCCTCTGCAGAACCTGCAAAGAGGAACTTACCACTCAGTTCTGGGACGTTACGATAAAGAACTTTCGCACCATTAGAGAGTGTCCACTCCTTTGCCTGCAAAGTCTTTAACTGCTTTTCAGAAACAATCTTTCCTCCTGTCAGAGGGAAGTCAATCAACTGACTGATAGGCTTCATACCATCAGCATGAGCCATATCGCTGAATGAGCTCTTTTGCCTTCAATGCAGCCATAAAATCATTCTCAGTGATATTCATCTCACTCTGCGACTTAGAATAAGTGACAAAAAGCAAGATTATTGTCATTAAGCAATGACTTCATCCAAGCATTCATGTCCTCAACCTCTAACTCAACCAAAGTCTCGAGGTTACGGTTAATCTGTCCGCGGAAGTCTTGTATAGGAATATCATAGAGGAAGTTCTGACGGAAAAGCATCAAAGCATTGTCTGGTGTACCCAGTCCTTTTGCTTCGAGGACATCCTTCATTCCATTGTACATCTTCTCCTTCTCAGCATTGAACTCAGCTGCAGTAAAGCCTTGGTCGCGCAAGTTATCACGTACAGCTAACATCTGCTGAAGCGCCTTCTGTTCATTACCCTGATAGGGAACCATGTCCCATGCCATCTGATAATAGTTTCTTACCAAAGGAGATAGACTCACCTCAGCAGCAATATAACTCTCCTTATCAGCATTCTTCAACATCACAAAGCGTTTTGGAGCCAATGTGTTGAAGAACTTAGTGAAGATAAACTGACGTACTCGGTCCTCTTCAGGCGCATTACCCTTCACCTCATAGCGTTGATAAAGACCAAAAGAAGCACTCTTGTTCTCTGGGTCAATGAAACGCATATAGAGCGGTGTGGTATTGTCAGGAATCTGTCTTGTCTGTGGATTTACAGCAGGTGCTTGCTTAGCTGGCAATGTCTTGAAAACTGTCTGGATATTCTTTTCCATCTGGTCGACATCAACATCACCGATAACAGCAATAAACTGCATATTAGGACGGTACCACTTATCATAGAACTGCTTTACCTGCTTCTGCTGGAAGGTCTCCAATATCTTCTGTGAACCAATCACATTATGAGTAGCATAGCCAGCATGATTATAAACAACAGGTGCAATGGCATCTGTCAGACGACGGTCTACTCCCGAACGATGACGCCATTCCTCAAGGATAATACCACGTTCCTTTTCAATGTCTTTAGGGGTCATCTTGACGCCATGGCACCAGTCACGGAGCACCCAAAGCATATTCTCATTAAGCTTCGCATCATTGGTTGGTACGTTATGAACCGCATAACGCGTATCATCAACACCAGTGAAAGCCTCAAAGTCATTGAGATTGTTACTGCGAAGGAAGTTCATCACACCATTAGGGAAGTGGTCTGTCGTATTGAAAGCCAAATGCTCCAACACGTGCGCCAATCCCATTTCCTCATCATTCTCTAAGATAGCACCAACATTCTGGTAGAGATAATATTGTGCTTCACCAGTAGCAGAACCATCATTATAGATATAATAAGTAAGCCCATTTGCCAGTTTCCCCTTTCGCAAACCATTCATCTGCGCATTGGCAGGACTGAAGGGAAAAAACAAAAAGCCTATGAGCAGTGCCACTGGCATGCTCGATAGGCATTTAATGATATTCTTGAACATAGTCATTGTTTACTTTTCAAGGAGTTCGAGCGTAGAGAGCTTCTGCTTGATTGCACCTTGCAACATAGCCTGCGGCATCTCCATATTCTCTAAACGGAGTGTCTCAGCAAATGCCTGGTTATAGTATTCACGTGCCTTGGTATAGTTCTTCAATTCACGATAAGAGTCACCAATCATTACCATATAGTTGACACGATCCATCACAGCATCTTCCTGTGACAAAGCTTTCTCAGCCCACTTGATAGCTACCTCATGATCTTTAGCCTTCAGACTCTTGCCTGCAGCCATGTAGAGGTTCTGTGCAGCCTTACCATAGTCGGCTGAACGGAGGTTGTTCTCCATCTTGCCAAAATAGGTTTCCATAGCTTTCACATAGCCATTTACATCCTTATTCTTATACAAGTTGTAGAGAGCATCAAAGTAGAGCTTTGCTTTCTCGTATGGAGTAATACCTGTCAAGCCAACAACTTCGTATGCCTTTGCATACTGATTCTTAACTTTCTCTACATAGTCCTTGTACTTTACGTTGCCATCTTTTGCCATATCCTCAGCGAAGATGTCGTTAGCCTCAACAATATAGTAGGCAGGTGCCTTACCAAGTTTCTTCATCCAATCATCAAGGTGGTCGTTCATAAGGTCAATCATATACTGCTTGTGCTCCTTATCTTCATCACCCTCCAATGTTAGAATGATACGATAGTCATTCTCATTGATAAGCTTCAATGGTGCCTTAGCAGCTACATAGTTCTTATAAAGTTTCTGTAGACGGGTCACCCACTTATCTGCATCCATACCTTCCTGCGCCTGCAAGAATGATGGTGCCTTGAGAAGAAGTTGCTGCTGAACGTCAAGGTCGTTGTTATCAGCCTTGTACTTGTTGTAAAGTTCCTCAAAACTTACACTCTCTCCAGCAGCAATCTTAGCAGCTTCCATGAGTTCATCCTTATCCATCGCACCTGTATTCACAGACAAAGCTTTGCCATCTGGGGCAATGAAAGCTACTGTTGGATATGCTGCGACCTTGTAGTTTTTAGCGATATCAACATTCTCACCTTTCTCAGCATCTAACTGCAGACTGATAAAGTGTTCATTGAAATACTTTCCAACTTCCTCTTGTGTGAAAACGGTCTTTGCCATCTTCTTACAAGGAACACACCATACTGCGTAGAAGTCAACAAACAGTATCTTATTCTCTTGCTTAGCTTTTACCAAAGCTTCATTGAAAGTTCCCCTTAAAGAACTTAATGCCATTTGCAGCTTCTGTACCCTCCTGTGCACGAAGCTGTACTGCCATCATCAAAAGAGATACAAGCAGTAAGATATATCTTCTTCTTTCATATTTAATCTGTTTTTAATGGATTATTTTATTCAAACTATTTATTAAACTGTATCCTACTTACAGCATTGATATTATTCGTATCTATCTTTGTAATACATGAGAGGAATACGTCTAAAGTCAATGCTGAACGTAGTATATACATCTACAATATACCTTTATCGAAATTACTCGACAGGTAGTTCATCATCAGTTACTACCACTTTAAAGATATCTTCCAAGACTACTTCATGGTCTTGATTATACACCTTAAGAGAGAGACGATATCTACCGTTTGCCAGCTGTTGCGTAGCTTCTTGTGTGACAACAATCAAGCCACCAGTCACAGAAATCTTACCCTCCTTATAGAGTTTCATAAACAACTGTGCTTGTTCCTGATTGTCAGCCTTAACTCCTGACAATTCATAATTGATAGGATTAGTACCTGCAACACCTTGGATACGTGTAGAAACGAATGGCAGCTTGTATTTACCACGGTCACTCGTTGAGTCTACATTATGAAAGGCATTAAGTGAGTCGGGAGTAAAAGATGCTCCAGTTGTTCTCAGATAGCCTACATCCATTTTGCTACATGATACCATAAAACCTATTGTAAGAGCCATAAGGCATAGCAATGCGATTCCTTTCTTCATCTTTTTCATTTTTAAAAGTCGGTTAAGTTGAAGTCATAAACAAGTGAGTGAACCACTCCTGTGTTTGTTTCAATATTACATGAAGCAACGTCAGAAGTCTTGGTGGTCGTTGGAGAAACCAAGTGAATACGTAAAGGGCCAGCACCAGGAACACTGTTGTAAGACTCACGGAATGTATAAATCCACAACTGATTACCAGAAGCCATCTCCACTGTCTCACCACCCTTACCGATTGGTGTTGATGCATCAGAAGATTTAACACCTTCCTTAAAATCATCAAGCATCACTCGCTTGTTAGGTAAAACACAATTTAAAATAAACTTCTTACAGTCAGCAACAGGAATGTCTGACACTCTCGTCATTCCATTATCATAGAGATAACGATTGATACTATGATTGGTAGGACCAAAGAACGTGAAGTTCTTGCCATACTGACTTGTACCTTGGAAAAGAGAAACTAAACCAGCACGCTCAGTCATCACACAAAGAGAATCCCAGTTATAGCTATCGCGTTTGAAGTATTCCCACATCGTCATATCGTGCTTACCATTAGCAAGACCTGTGTCATCAAAGTTATACTTGGTACAACTGGAGAGTACTCCCATTGTCAGACACACAGCTATTATATATATAATCTTTTTCATATATCAAACAATATATTTATTGTAACGTTCCTAACCCGTTATTAGTTATAAGCCTGCCAATATGGCTTCTGGCGCAACTGGGTATTAATAACGTGTCCATCTTTATCCTGCCATGCATCCTTTGGAAGTGGAAGGAAGAGCGCACCGCCTTGAATGTCTTGATTGGTCAGCAAAAGGAACTTACCTTGCAGTTCTTCTTTCACATATCCATTACGAATGACATCGGCATAACGTGCATCATTTTCACCGATAAACTCTTTCTCTCTTTCAAGGAAGATAGCCTTCTTCAGTCCCTCTGTATCGTAGGTTGATGGATAAGAAAGTGCACCAGCACGTGAACGAATCACATTAAGGTCAGCAATGGCCTTAGCTTCATTGCCTAACTTCTGATAGCACTCGGCTCTCAACAGATAGAAATCAGCAAGACGCCAGTAAATATAGTCAGCATCTACCGTACGATAAGTCTTACCACTTGCAGAATACTGATCGGCATCCATAATTGCTTTTCTGAACTTATACATAATGGCATAATCCGTTCCATCTACCTCATGTGAGGTACCCCACTGATAGAAAAATGCCTGTAGACGCTGGTCAGTAGTATCAGGGAACAAACTTTCTACTGTTGAAGTATAAAGTTGATAGGTACTACTTGATGGTAAATCGGCTAATGTTTGGTCCTCTCTTACAGGCCAGCTCACAAAGTTCTGTGCCACTTCATTAGGAGAAACAACATTCTCTGAGCGCGTCTTATCGAAGTACAAGCTAAAGATTGCCTCTGGATTAGGAGACTTCTCATTAGACAGATACGTACAGAGTTCCTCTGGTGAAGAGCAAAGCTGATAGTTACCTACCTGACCATCGATAAGCTGTGTTGAGTAATCGATAGACTTCTGATAATCTTCTTGCGCATTACCCTGCAACTTATAAAGTTCTGTCACACTACCCTTCCACGCATAAATCTGTGCGAGTAAGGCTGCAGCAGTACCCTTTGAAGCAGTCTGACGATTAGTGATAGAAACACCATTCAAGTCTGTCAACTTATCCCATGTAGGCAAAATATCCAATGCTTTCTTTGCGTGTTCTATTGCAGCATTAAGCACATCACTCTGTGAAGAGAGAGAGAGTAAGGCTTTATCTCTGAAGAATTATCAGTGATGATTGCCTCACCATAACGTTGTGCCAAAAGGAAATAAGACAATCCAAGAGCGAATTCAGCTTGCCCTACATGATACTTCCGACGATCTTCAGGCAAGTCTTTTGTCTTATCTATATTATCAAGCAATAGATTTGATTCAAAGATAATGTCGTAAAGACCCTTCCATGAATACTCACTTGTGATTACTGTTCGTGGATTCCACTGGCGTAACTGCTTGCCATCAAGAATCTCGTCAGCCTTCATACCTGCTGTTGAAAGAACATAGTTATTGCCAACAACGGTGTTGATATAGTATTGAATAGAAGTGGTTGTCGCGTTCAACTCTTTCTCTGTATTGAACGAGTTGCTGTAAGTCAATCCGTTCTCAGGCTGCAAGTCAAGGCTGCAAGAGGACAGAAGACAACCAAATATTGAGAGCATTATAATCTTCTTCATTTCTGTTAGAATTTTAAGTTGAGACCCAAAGTAACCTTTCTATTCAATGGATACTGTGTTCCATCGTCCTTACCAGAATAAGGATTAATAATTTCTGGGTCTACTCCTGAGTAATTGGTAAGCAAGAACAAATTCTCTCCGCTGAGGTAAACATTAGCATCTTTGATGAATGAACCCTTCAGCCAGTTCTTAGGTATCTGATAACCAATAACCAACTGCTTGAGTCGTAAGAAGCTAATATTCTCAATGTTAGAATCGACGTTACCATCAAACTGACCTACATAATCCTTATCAGCAAACTCAAGTGATGGATACTTCGCATCTCTATTGCTTGTTGTCCAGAAGTCACCAGCATGGAAGTAGTTCATGATTACACCAAAATCCTTTGTAAAGGTGAAGGCACTGTTCTTATACATATTCATAACCTTACGGCTAATGGTATAGCTGAACAGTACATCAAAGCTCAATCCCTTCCACTCCAAGTGGCTATTCAAACCACCATAAACTGCAGGAAGTGTGCTACCAGCATAATAGAGGTCCTTATCATCGATCACACCATCATAGTTCTGGTCCTTGATCTTTCTTCCGCCCACACGCAATGGATTATTGATTGATTGGAAGTAAAGTGGAATCTGCTTACCTGATGCATTAAGATACATTGGGATATCCTCTTCCTTCTGAACGATTCCCTCATCCTTGAAAGTATAGATACCATAGACTGGACGACCTAAGACTTTATCATTAAGGTCTTCGCCATTGTATGTCTTACGCAGCATGTTCTTATTATGAGAAAGGTTGAAGCCTACGCTCCAGTTCCAATTCTTCTTACGGATAACATCATACTGAGCCTCGAACTCGATACCTTCGTTAGAGATAGCAGATGCATTGTCCCACATACTTGTAGCAAGGAAGACATTACCTGGAAGATAAGACTGCATCAACAACTTGCTTGAATACTTATAGTAATAATCGAGCTTGAGTTTCAAACGATAATCCAACATCTGCAAGTCAAGACCGAGGTCATACTGGTCACTCTCCTCCCAAGTCAACTTCTTATTAGCCATAGATTGCGGGATAAGACCTAACGAACCATTAAAGATGTTACTCTCCTCCATCACACCCAATGCCAAATAAGGCTCCTGGAACTTCTGTCCAGACTTACCCCAAGAAGCACGAAGTTTACCGAAGCTTAACCACCAGAACTTCTTCATGAAGTGTTCTTCACTGAATGCCCAACCAAGACCAACAGAAGAGGGAAGGTTCCCCAACGTACATCCTTACCGAACACACTTGAGCCATCTGCACGGATAGAAAGCTCTGCCATGTAACGCTTCTTATAGCTATAAGCTGCACGACCTAAGAAACTGAGCAATGACTGCTCCTGCTGGTTAGTAAGGAAACTCTGTGCGGCTCTTACTGTTCCACCATCATTGAAGAGTGAAGGCCATCCCTCACCAGCATACTTAATAGAGTTGGTAGGACCACCCTTTGCAGTACCGCTTAAGTTCTGTAACAAGTCATAGTTATATGTCATACCAGCCATCAACTCCAACTTATGCTCACTTGGTAATGCCAAGTTGTAAGTAAGAATATTCTCTGTCTGGATATTCGTCATTGCAATATTGGAAGCCTGAACCTCAGACTTCTTATCATACTTCAAATAATCAGGTGTGAATGTGTACACACGTGTGAAGTAATGGTCAAGCGAATAAGTAGAAGAGAACTTCAGACCCTTCAAGATGTTATAGTTCAAACCGACACTCAAACGAACATTATAATTTGAGTTGTTCCTATCAATATCCCTCAATTGCCTCAATGCCACTTGCTCAGCAGTACTACCCTTACCAGGCAAGAGAGTTGATGTACGCTTCGGATCGAATGTCAATCCCTGCACACGACCTCCACCTGCTCCAGATTTCTGCGTAGCATATGTAAGATTAATACGTGTGAAAGCACTCAACTTTGTTGACAGATTGAAATCAAGATTACTCAACAAACTAAAACGACGGAAGTTAGAACTAATCATAATACCAGTCTCATTATAAACACCAGCATTAACCATATATCGAATATTGTCAGTACCACCAGCCAACAACATATCAGCCTTGGTCACCTTACCAACACGGAAGGCATACTTCCACCAGTTTGTTCTGTTATTATAGAAGGTGTTAAGTGAATCTTGTGCAATACCAGGCAGTCGACGTTCTGAGTCTAACACCCTACCATTACGCCACAAATAGTCGTAAGCACCATCATTATCAGCATCCCAACCATAGGAATCCTTATAAGAACCTGGATAAATCAACTTATCTGTGATATAATCATAATGTGCACCTCTCTGACTCTTTGCAAGAAGAAGCGCAATATCGCGTTCACCCTTACCAAGGGTTTGCATTGGTGTACTTGGCAACCAAGAAAGAGACTGTGAGAAATTAAAGCTCACTTCAGAACGTCCAGACTTACCCTTCTTCGTTGTAATAAGGATAACACCATTACCAGCACGTGAACCATAGAGAGACGCTGATGCAGCATCCTTAAGTACCTGTACAGACTCAATACTTGAAGGATCGAGTCCTGACAATGGGTTGATACCACTTGTTTCATCTCCTGCAGTACTTGACACAGGAATACCATCAATCACATAGAGAGGGGATCCATCATTGATACCCTTCTGATTAAGAGAGCTAAAACCACGAATAGTAATACGAGAACCACCACCACCAGGTGAACCTGAGAGGTTAGTTACATCTACACCAGCCATACGACCCTGCAAGAGGTTCTCAATACTTGCCGTTGGTGCCTTCTGCAAATCCTCAACTTTTACAGAAGCCACAGCACCCACTTGCTCACGTGTATTACGCTTACCATAGGCAACAACCGTAACCTCACCCATTGCGATAGCTGAAGAAGTCAGGATAACGTTCATAGCTTTACCAGCATGATACTTTAGCGTTTTAGCATCATAGCCCACGCTGGAGATAGTAATCGTCCCCTCCTCTTTCTCTACAGGCATTGAGAAATTACCGTCAATATCAGCGGTAACACCTTGCGACGTACCCTTAATTTGCACAATAGCAAAAGGCACTCCCAATCCGTCTTTGTCTTTTACTGTGCCACGAATCGTGTATTGTCCTTGTGTTGCGTTCTTCATCTTGAACACATCAATCACCTTGCCATCGATATTATAGACGAAAGATGAGTGAGACAATAGATTTTCCACAGCACTCAGTTCGTCTACATCCTCAAACGATATCGTAAGAAGCAACGTGTCGTTCTTAACATCGTCAGAGTAATTAATCTTGTAGTCTCCCTTTGTAGAAATGAAATCCAAAATCTGAGCAACACTCTTATCCTTAAACGAAATCGAGAATTTCTTACCCGCTACTTGTGCAGAAGCAGGAGAACTCACGAAAAGCATCAAGATAAAAGTTGTCAGAAACACCAAAGAGGTAACCTTCTTAAAGTTCTAAACATGCGTTGATGATACTTCATTGATTAGTCTTTATTGTTATTATTTTTGATATTAACTTATTAAAAGAATTAGATTCCTTCACAAATGTGCGCTCAATAAAATCTACATAAAAACGGTATTAATATTGATTACGATGCAAATGTACATAAAAATCTTGAATCACAAAGTCTATTGATTATAAAAAGTAAAAAGAAATGCAGTTATAATGAAACACTATCCCTCTCTGTACGAGAAAGGGATGGTTAATATTACGTTTCAAGTTTTAGATACTCCAGCTACGTTCATCTTCCTCTACGTTTAAGATTATATTGATGATAGAACCCACGAAACTGCCTCTATACTTTTTAACTTGCATCATTCAATTAGAAACTATACTGGAAGCCTATAGAAGCAAACTCCTTCCAAACTGCCAAAAAGGCATAATGAGTCATCACGACTTACACCATCATCAAAACGAGGATAGATAAACACCGACTTGATATATAGCGATTAAAGCGGAAGCTAAAGGTATTTCTCCCATTCTAACTCCGTACGCTTATAAGTCGAATAGCCATACAGGCGTGTCTTCCATGTCAAGCGATTCCATCAACCGCCATTCTAAATCAACCGTAAACTCAGAACCGAAGTCATGCAGGAAAATGATTACCATCCTTGATACCCAAACGAGCGTCAACTCTAACATACGAGTATACTTCATATTATAAGCTAATGGTGCCAAGTGGAAGTTACCTTTCAAACGATGGTTCATCCAGTCTACCGAGTAATCCATACCGATAGAAAGGTTTATGTTCAACGGAGCTGCAAAAGCTGAATAAATCTTTGGATCATTTGAACGGTAAGAATGGCTAAATTGCGTATTGCCAATAAACTGAACCGTATAATACCAACGCTTTGTTGCCTGCAAACCGAGTTTAGAGGTAAGACGAATCAGGTCCTCTGTACTCTTAAAACTGTGTAGGGAGTCTGAGCGACTGCTCTGCATACCATATTTTAATTCCAAACGGTTCTCCCACTTCACTTTCTGCTTATTATTATAATTTAGCTTGCATCACCAATGAAACCAAAAGCAGAATAATTACTTTCGCCACCTTTATACCAGTTCCCAGATACGTAATTCTGCAGGAACTGCAGAGCATAATCACCACTAAACGTCCAGAAAAGTTTGGACGCTTTCACCATAAACATCTACAGGTACATCTGTTGGCTCAACAGGACGATCAGCCACTTTCTCTACCAATGTTGGGATCATGATGTATTGGTGCTTTGATATCATCTAACTTTCGTCTGCTGTTGCTGAACCATACGATCAGTTCCCTCCACAAGATCAGGACGTGTCAAATAAAGATGCATCAACTCTGAGAGAATGGACTTTCCATTTCTATCACGTGTAAATCAGACTTTCGCTACATTACCATAATAGGTCAGTGGTCAAAAAACAATCGCATATCATTTCCGACGAAGTTTATGCTCAGCGTCTGAACTTTCGATGCATCTTACGTAGTAAACATACTATCCTTCTAGCGATCTTTAGTGAATCAATATACGCTTGAATCTTATCCGTAAATGACTGACGTTCATCGCTACGAACAGAGATAGGGATGATTGCACTTGAGCAATAGCTCCCAAGCTCACTATTAGAAAATAATATGATTAAAAAGTTCCGTTTCATCATACTTTAATATAATGTGCAAACTTACGGTATTTTTAATTTTACAGCCCTATTTACAGAAAAAAATCTTAACCACTATGAAGCAATTTACCCTACATAATTAGTTGTCTTCCACTTCATCCTGAAATGAAAGACAACGAACAACGATATCAATGGTTATCCTATTTCTTTTGAATAATTGAAGAAAAGCTTAGAGTTGTCTTTAAAGATTTAAATTTATAACCTACAGACAGCTCAAACACGCTGTTACGAGAAGAGTCACCTTTCTTGTAAATATTAAAGACTCCCACATGATACAATGCTCCTAACACAACGTTTTTCATACTCATAGCTTACGCCAACTGGTATAGAAAGACCAATCTTATGCATCCCATTCTTTCACATCAAAATCATAAACTCATCCTCTGAGAAGTTAGTCTTTCTTTACCCTCTTTATCTACATGAATACGACTGTTGTACTTCATGACTTATTAGCATTAAAGACACAGTTGGTTCTATACCAGCCTTTACTAGAAAATCCCTGGTACAGACTAACTATGGATTAAAATCGGCATACTCACATAATTTCATTCGCAAAGTACGATCATATACTACAGTGTGGTTATCAGTATCATCCTCGAACTTACAGCCTGCTTGAACAAATGATAAATCCAGCAGAAAGACTTACAGCATCAGAAGCCTGATACATCACATCAGCTCCCTCAACAAACCCTAACAATGCATGTGCTTTACTTCTGTACCCTTGCTCAATCACCAATTTCATAGATTCCAGACCCACCTAACAAAGAAGAAATTGACACTCCACTATGCGGTATCACTGACCATGTACCCTAGTTTATTTTGTGCCATTGATACCAAAGTTGATGTAACTAATACGATTAGAATAGCTATTCGTTTCATAGGTTTTGTTATTTATTTTGTTAAAGATTATATATGTTAAACGTATTTTGCATGAGTTTTATTGCAAAAGTACATACAGATTTATGAATATTTTATACGGAAGTATGGGAGTAGAAAGCAGAAAATGGCATAAAACTCATATCTGACTGAGATACAGCGGATATTGCTTGTTTCTTCTTAGGGTTGTATCACAGAAAACAGGCAGAAAAGGGAGCGAAAAGGAGGGAGTTCAGTTACCAAAATCGTTCGACAAAACGATGAAAGGAAAAAGGAGGGCTGAAAGTGGTAACTAAAATGGTATTTTTCTCTTTCATTATCAATGTTTTTGCATCGCTCAAAGTTCCTCGAAGAAGTGTAATTTTGCAAGCAAAAAAACAATGGAAAAAGAAAAATTCAAGCTGCTTTTTCTACATCAAGAGAAGTACGCAGGGACAAAAACGGAAAAAAAGTCCCATCATGGGACGCATCAGCGCAGGACGCTCCATAGTACAAATTTAGTTGCAAAATGCCGTGTACTCCTCGTTTGTGGGACAGTCGCAAAAACCGACTGCTGGGCAAGAGTGCAGAAACCGTATCGGTAAACAAGGAACTTGACCGCCTACAAGTGAGCATACACAAGGTTTATGAGTCTCTTTCGGGTAAATCCGATGCTCCCATCACGGCAGAGCGAGTTTATGGAACATAACAAACTTTCTCTTTCTTTATACTGGCAAGATGTGTCTTTGTAACACAAATTGCCATTTGTACCACAAAGACCCTTGCCCCGAAAGGGGATTAAATCACTCCAAAGTCGTGATTAGATAACAGAATAAAACATAAGATTAGGCTAAAATTAGAAGTAGCCAACAACAATCGTTACGGACACAGAGAGACAGAGGAAGTGCCATGCTGGTATAGATGGGACACCCGTATGACCGACGTGAAAGACCAGCTGCGTGTCATTGCCTTATACAATATATCGGGTGTCGTAAGCAAATCTGATTTTGTCCGTGCCCGAATCCTCGGGGAGAGTTTCAGACACTACCTAATATCATCTCTTTTCGTATCATCCCACACCTTAAGAGTGTAATAACTTGTGTGCGTTATATTATTCAAGGGAGAAATAGAAACTCTAAAAAACAAAGTATCATTGAAATGACTATTCTTTAGTTTCTTATTATATGGGGTTACGATACAGTAAACACTATCATCATAGTTATATTTATCATATTCAACTATTATTTGGTATGGGAGTTCTGGGTGATTATTTCCAGTATCATCCTTTTTTTGTTAGCTTGATTGCGTGCATGTTCATGAAGTTGTCCCATTTAAATCCCTTTTCAACAAAAATACTTTTTTTACATGTAATAGTGGGGACACTTTATATTTTACATCCTTGACAAATACACCATTATTTTTTTGGATTCCTGTTTAGTTAAAGAAAACATTCTTGCTCCATCATAGCCATATCCATAATAACCAATTGATATATTTAAGACTTCAAGAAATAATACACACAATGCAATTATCAGGAAACATATAATAATGACTTTTTTTCATTTTCATATACAAATAGGATTAGGTGATACGTCATTAAATGACATATCACCTTTTGAAAATATAATGATTACCAGATTTTTTTAGAATATTTTTAGATGTATCGTTGTTTTATCTGAATATCATGCCAGTATTATTATTGATATTCATATTAACCAGAGTAATACGTTTTGACAATTTGTCATACCAATTTTTAGGTATCAAGTCCGATTCTCCAGGTATAGCTTCCTTGGTTGCTTCATCATTCCTAAATTATTATTTCCTTCTCTGAATTAGCTATAGAAGCAAAGGCACTTGAGCAACATCTATACAAGATTTACCAGGACCTGCAACCCCATAGTATTTAGCATTAGAAGTCTTCATTGCGGCGAGATAGAGCTTGCTTTGATCTTCTGATGTAGAGGTTGCTATTCTCGTATAATCATCATAGGAATGATGCTCTTTCAAATTGCTATTAATAGAATTAGCCGTAAGAACAGCTTTTTAAGGTCAGTTACAACCTTTCCATTACTGTCAACTATAGGTGTTCCTGAATCAGGATTTCGATTCTTTCCCCACGGATTTCCTCCTCCTGTTCCATTTATCGAAACGTATTTCCACCCTGAGGTTTCATTTCCAATGAGAACTGCAGCATGACCAAATCCATTAGCAGCCTCTCTGTCCAGTAGAAAGACAATATCTTTACCATCAGGATCTATAATCTTTAATGGATTATTTAAACAATATACATAGGCACTAACATTCTGATATTTCTCCATCTTTGGATCCACAGCCATCCATAGACTCAACCGTGGCTCATAGTACCTCGCACCATAGTAGTACATTCCCGTTTCCTCGTCAAATTCTTTCGCATTGAAGAGATAAGGCGTGTTCCAAGTGTTGTTGCGCTCCTCGATGAATACCTCGCCGAACGGCACGTACTCGATATGCTGAGCTACCTCGCCGTCAAGGTTGGTGATGTAGCGAGGCTGCCCAAGTGGTCGGGGTGATAGTAGAACTGCATCTTCTCGTAGTCGTCATTCGGCTTGAAGTTGCCATCAATGGCTGACCGAGTCATGACTTTCGCCTGTGCAGCCTCCGGTGTGCCGTCGTTGCAGCAAAAGCCCTCGCCGTCCACGTAGTCGTCCTCACCATTGTACATTGAATGTGGCGTAGTTGTCCTTGATGACTTGCTGCTGGCTGGCATACTTGCCCTTGTAATCTACGCTAACCGCATCAGCCTCGCTACCGGCATACGGTATTCGCCTCGGGTCTGAGCCATAGGAAGCAAAGTCACCGAGCTTGCTGACAATTCTCTGCGAGCCGATGTAGATATGCTTGGTGTAACGTCCGCCTTGGTTGGCAACCAAATATGGACTTACATACAACGAGAACTTGGCGGTGTTCGTGCGACCTCCTGCAAACTCAGAGTTCACATAAACTTGGTCACTCTCACCTGATGTCTTCACCGTACGCTCGCCATCTGCATCATACCAATAGTTGGTTACGAAGCCATTGTCATCAGAAGCAAGGAGTCTGTTCTCCTCATCCCATTTAAGCTTGCGCTCTGCGGTCTTCTCGTCAGCCATGCCATCCTTCTTTGTACGGCTTGTGTTGACATAAACAAGATTACCGTTGGCATCATACTCATAGGCATGATTGTTGTTCACATTCTCGCTCTCCGAAGGCGTCTCCTCTGTGCGGTAGTTCACATCCTTCACATTGGCGAGTTGGAACTTCTTGCCTGTCTCTGTTCCATAGGTGTATGACAAATCATAACCTGCATTCAATGTACCGTTGAACTGCACATTGTTCTGCGTGAGAATCTGACGCTTCGAAGTGATACGGTGCATATTGTCATAGCCCATCGCAAGAGTATAACTTGCGGTCTTGTTGTCCGCACCTGTATATGTACCAGTTGCGCTGACAAGACGATAGAGTGCATCGTATGTATAGGTATGAGCCATCTGTCCGCCAGCCTTGCCACTCTTTGGAACTGACGCACCGTTTATCACGCTGAGCACATTGCTCACCGCATCGTAAGTGTAGGCGTTATCCATAATGGTGTGCCACCCACTATTCACCATGAGATTCTGCAATCTGCGACGCTGTGGGTCGTAGGTGTAGAAAGTCTCAGCACCATTGCAATACTTCAAGTATGTGCGCTGCTCGAACTTGTCATAGCCAATCTTGCTCACATAGTCATAGCCGTATGACTTGTAGCCATGGACCTTTTCAAGCTGACCACCGAGATTGTAAGAGTAAGTGATTTTCTCCTCATCAGGATAAATCATCTCCAACAGACGGTTGTGGCTGTCGTAAGTCCATTGCTGTCACGTAGGTTGCTATCGCCTGGTTAGGCACAATCATCGTGCGGCGGGTCTTCGTCACCTCGCCAATCTTGCCATAGAAATACTCAATGGCACCTGTTCCGTCCTCGCGGAGCATCAATCTACCGATACGGTTCTGAGAGGCGTTGCGACCAGATAAATATTCCGCGACGAAAGCCTGTATATATATATTGACACTAACGTTCACAACAACAAGGCGTTAGATTCTACATATAGTATAAGTATAGGAAAGGTAAACAGATTTTTGATTTAACAATCAAATCTGTTTATGGATCGTATTGTCAGACCCATAAACAGACTTTATTGGAATCAAATCTTTTCGATTATTAAATCTAAAGATCCTTCTTCAAGAGAGTTGCACTCATCAAGATGAAGATGAGTTCCTATAGGAAACCGATGATTGGGATAAATTTAGCAAGTGATTTGCTAAAGAAACTAATCCTCGGTATTAGCCCTCAATTGAGACGCTCCATTTATATCGGAGACCTTAATTGTGAAAATTACCTTCCCAATTGAGTGCCACTCGGGTATCAGGGGAATAATTCGGAACATTTAATGTGACTTTTTCATTCTATTATTCGGTTATGAAAAACATGATAATTTTAATCAACCATCATCTTTCCAGGTTTGTTGGGATTTGGCTTTCAGTGTTTCAAAAATTCACATGAGGTCCACCTCCATGTTTACCTAAAATATCATTGTCACCCATGCGGAAAAAACTCGTTTTCCATCGGCTGAAAGCATATCTACCAGGACCAACTTCTCGGTAGCCTTTCCCAAAGAATTCTTGTCCTAACTCTAAAAAGCTTTTGGTTGATGTCGTTTTCATTCCATCTTTAATACCTAACTCCGAAGCAGACTTAACCCTTGCTTAGATGTTTGAGTTAACGCCTTAGCCGCAACTTTAGTTTCAGTTTAGCGGCTTGCTTTTATTTCTTGTTTTACTGCGGTTTTTACGCCAGCCTTTACGCCAGCCTTTATTCCTCCAGTAACTACAGACCCTGAACCTAAGGTAAATACATCAGCAATTAACCCGCCAACTCCTATGGCTCCAGTTAAGATATCACCATCCTCAGCCTCTAGTAGATATCTCTTCCGCTACCCAAAAATGGGACGAAATCCACTGCATCAACTTGTTTCCCATTCGGGTCTATTAATCGTATGGGACTTTGATAACAATAACCATAAGAATATAAATTATATGAATTGTAAATACCTCCATTATGTTCCTCCGTCAAGATAATTTTTCATTATTTCTTGGATCATAATTTAGAGATTGGATCAACGCTCATCCACAGACTAATCCTTGGTTCATAATACCTTGCACCATAGTAGTACATACCCGTCTCTTCATCAAACTCCTTGGCATTGAAGAGGTAAGGCGTGTTCCAAGTATTGTTGCGTTCTTCTATGAATACTTCGCCAAACGGCACATACTCGATGTGCTGCGATACTTCGCCATCGAGATTGGTGATGTAACTACTGCTGCCCAAGTGGTCGGGGTGATAGTAGAACTGCATCTTTTCGTAGTCGTCGTTCGGCTTGAAGTTACCGCTTGCAGCTCTTGTGCGTACCCTTGCTTGTGCCGCTTCCGGTGTACCGTCATTGCAGCAGAATCCTGACCATTCACGTAGTCGTCATTGTCCTTACCATTATAAGGTTGGTCAAACGCCTTGTAGTTATCCTTAATGGATTGCAGTTGCTTTGCATACTTGTCCTTGTAATTGATAGTCAAGCCATCAGCTTCATTACCTGCATAAGGAATGCGTCTTGGGGCTGTCTCTTATGTTCACCGATATATGCTGCTTTTTTGATCTTTACTTCAAATTCAATCATACTTTTAATTGTTTTATAGTTATCAATTATTTAACGTCATTCTTTCCTGTTTATTGCTCTCGCCCTTTTTATGTCTATGCTATTCTTTCCGCTTTTAGCGAGTTCCATTGAACAGCTATGCGGACATAGAAACTCAACTCCCAATCTGGTGTAAGTGCCGAAGCGTTCTCGTACATTCATTTTTCTTTTGTTTTGGACTACAAAATAGCAAAAAGGCAGAGAATCTTTCCTGTCTCTATGCCTAATCTTTTATTGATAATCAGATGATTATTTTGATAATTGCCAATTTGGAACACTACCATCACATAAATGATATGCGTTTTTATATTAAGTATTTTTCTTTTGAATTCTTCTGAATATTTGCTATAAAAAGCTCTCTATTATTTTTTTAAATTACTCATAGAATTTATCCAAGTATCTAACTTTCCATACCAATAATAAAAATTTCCTTATCCCATAAACAGGATTCATACTTTAGGGTTGTGCAGATATTTTCTGCTAATTCCATTTTGTCAAGATATAAATATATGCCATATAGTAATCTGAAGAGTTTAATTTGTAACAAAAATTACTTTTAACATTTGGATTATTGAAGTTTTTCTTTCAGATAAGAAATAAATGTTGCTGAATGTATATCTTTTCCTAACTCAATTATCTTACTACAATATGCTGTTATTTGATGTACATTTTCTTTTTCTTCATCATACGAAACACACAAATCTATACCTTTATGCTTCATCGGCGTTAATAGCAATGGACTATCCATGCATTTGTTAAATGTATTTTCCCATAAAGGGTAAATAACAAGATGTGGTTTATATTCAGACTTATTAGGCATAGGAATCAATTTCCATCCTATGATTATGCATTCTAGAATATTATAAAATTGATTATTTGAGAAAGGAGACAGTCCTAAGTCAGTACACCATATTTTTTTATATAATTCTTGTTCATAATTAATTTATAAGTATTATACTGGAGGAGAAAGTCCTCCAGTATGTAAGATGTCATTGTCTGTTAACTTTTTCTAATTACGGGTTCAACTCTATTACCAGGAAAAATTCTCGAATATTTCCCAATTTGTTTTTAACCCATTCGTGGATTTATCCCAAATTTAAAATCATATATTACATTATTTTTGTACATCATGAACATCAAAGGAAACCTCGATTTCCAACACCATTATCAAAGTATTCTTTCACATTTAACCCTTTATCTCCATTTATCTTTTGATAACGTTCAATCAACTTACTTGCATATTAGTATGAGCCGTTGAGCGTGATGCCGTATCTGATGGCGAGATAGGTCTCCGCCAGCCTTTCCACTCTGTGGGAGTGGAGCATTGTTCTTAATACCAAGCACGTTGCTCACAGCGTCGTAGCTGTAGGCATTGTCCATAATAGTACCTGCCTTAGCATTCACCACGAGGTTCTGCAAACGTCTGCGTGCAGGGTCGTAACTGTAGAACGTTTCCGCTCCGTTGCAATACTTCAGATAGGTGCGCTGCTCGATGATGCCTGTTCCTTCACACATATCAATTATTTAACGTCGTTCTTTCTTGTTTATTGCTTGCGGTTTTAATACCCTTATATGGGTGTTAAGAGGTATTTAAATACTAAAGAATATGGGACTCTCATTTCACTAACACTCTACTATGAACATTTCCAATATAGAATTATCTACCACTAAGGAGAATGACCAAACCTTAGGCATTAGGGAATTTATAAGTTCTTCAAAAATTATTCTTAAGTACTTCCTTTATTGTTTGCCGTTCTATGCTATTATAAAAGTGCCAAGATAGGTATTTTTCCCCAAAAGACGAATCGCTTCACGGTAACCATCTGCTTGTATTTGTCTTACATATGTTCCTCCCTTAAATAAAACAATAATATTAAAAGTTTGCAATTCTGAAGGAAGATGACAATGCTGAACAATATATGCTTCTATTATTTTTTTCCATTGACTTTTTCATATAAGCAACTAATATGATGTAACTTCTTCAAGGGTATTTCTCTATATCTCCACTATATATATGTTGCTTCGCTTTAGACTTGCTAATATTACCAATATGTGGAAAAATTCAACGCGTCAACCCATTGGTTCATTGCAACTTTCATAGAAACTGCATCTATTTGTAAAACGTCTGTTTTTTTCCCCCATATTGATAATTGGTTATAAAAGTATATTTGTCCATCACCTATTACCTTTATGGTTTCTACTATGGTTTTCACCACTGAAATTTCTACGTTCATTGGCCCGACTTCTCGGGCGACTCTGTTAGAACCAACCTCTACGATGCCTCGGTGAAGCCCACGTTGTAGGCGGGATGGAGCCTCGCTGGTGTATTCCATCGTGCCGTTTCCCGTGTCGAGCGGGGAGCTGACAATATATGCCCCTCCTTGGGTTCTGCCTGCGACACGGCATCCGTGAAGCAGTATCGGTAAACAAGGAACTTGACCGCCTACAAGTGAGCATACACAAGGTTTATGAGTCTCTTTCGGGTAAATCCGATGCTCCCATCACGGCAGAGCGAGTACGGGAGCTTGTATTCGACTGAACAGTGAGTCACAAGGACCGCTTTATCATACGAACGAGTATATCGACCGCTTCCGTGAGCGCGTGGGCATAGACCGCAGCGAGCGGAGGCTGAAATGTCTGCTGCTCTTCCGCAAGCATCTGGCAAACTTCGTCAGGTATCGCTACCGTGTACTTCAGTAACAAACTGTGGAGTTAACAGAGGTCTATCGTCATATTCATATAACAACTATTCCTTCTGCATCTTATAAAAATATATATCCTTTATAACTAGGTAATTCGCAAATGTTATAGATTTTTAGCCACAATGGTATCGGTGGAGCTTGCTCTCTCAAAAATAATAATTAAGAGTGTATGGTGCTTCGAATGCAGGGAAGTCATCTATTTCCCAAGTTTCTCCATAACCTTTGTTTTGCAAACTATCGCTACCTGACAAAATAATTATAAATTGATAATTATCTCTGTCAACTATTAACATATCACTGTTGTAATCTCTGTAATTATATGGATGTTCGACAAATGCTTCTTTTTATATGAATGTATATGCTATCAAATACTATTGTGTTTTTGTCTGCTTTATATAGAGATACAAGTGCATCTCTCCTTTGGGACTCTGCTGCAGACATACTGTTTGCAATCCTTAAGGTCTTTCGTTTGTAAAAACAATTGCATGATGATAATGCATTCATTATTACTATTGCCAAAATTGTCAAAAATCTTTCTCATCATAAATGTCGTCCCATAAGTTAATACTGTCTATGTTCTTTTTCAGTCTGATAAGATACCCGCAATAAAAACGGTAAAGAGAGAAAATCCGTAAAATAAAAGTGGGATGGATTGTATCGTGTGTGCGAAAATTGATTAATGCAAAGCCTTTTCGTAGAGTCCTTCATATCTCCCTTGACTGCCGAAAGTGGCGTTCGTTATGTCAAGGGGGCTGAAATTGGTAAAATCAACGTTGTCGTCATAAGCATGAGCGTTTAAGTTGTTTTTTCCTAAACGCAAATATAGGTTATTCTTCTTTAATTTGCAAGGAATTGCACAGAAAAATTTTATTTTTAACACGCAAAAGGATGATGAAGACAATAAAAAGGGGGTATTAGACAGCAAATTCACGATGAGGATGGGCTTTGGGCATAAAACGGCAATTCAAGTGCGGAAAAATGAAACGGACTGATAAAAAAGTGTGGCATTCTCTTGTTTTCATCGAAAATAAAGACTACCTTTGCAACGTTAGATAAGTGGTCTTTGAGGCATTGCAGAATAAAGAGAGGAAAAGAAAACCTGCTCTGTTTCCAAATCGTTCACCTTTTATTATTCTATATTATGTTTTCCTTTTGTAATCAGCCGATTACATTCGCTCCTATTACTTTTATGCGGAAATACAACAGCATTCTCACCGTATTAAGAGCTGCGAAAATTATTTACATTATTTCTTAAAAATATTCATCTAAAAAGGTAAAAACATCCTTTTTAAGCACCTTTGTAACTTAATACAAATCAGACAGTTACAAAATCACACTCTAAAAGGTGCTTAATTGGACTTCAAAAGGGCGTTAATAAGACCTCAAAAGGGCACCTTTTAGAAGCTAATTGAGCGTCTTTAAGAACCTTAAAGAGCATCTTTTTATTTTTCAAGCATGAGTTTTTATTACAAAACAGAATATTATCACCTTTGAACTTAGCCTACTTATTAGCATAAAAATGAGACATTAGATACCCTCCCTATAACAGTTGAAGAGAAAAAAACACAACGTAATTATTTTTAAAACTTTCGAGCAAATCTCCCTACCTTCCCTTCCATAGTAATATGCTCATAAGTTTCACATTTTATCTCTAAATAAAGCATAATTTCCTTTGTCATTATCTTATTTTGCAGTATCTTTGCAACAACTTTGGTGTATTATACCTTATTAAAGAAATGGCAAAAAAAAGAAACAAAGCCCGCAGTCGTCATAGCCTGCAGGTTGTCACACTATGTATCAGTACAGCTATGGTGCTGATGCTGATTGGTATGGTTGTACTTACAGGCTTTACCAGTCGCAATCTTAGTTCTTATGTAAAGGAGAATCTGACTATCACTATGATTCTCCAACCCGATATGAATACGGAAGAGAGTTCTGCTCTCTGCCAGCGTATTCGCAACTTGCATTATATCAATAGTCTTAACTTTATCAGTAAAGAGCAAGCATTGAAGGAAGGAACTCGCGAATTAGGCGCCAACCCTGCTGAATTTGCGGGTGAGAATCCGTTTACGGGTGAGATAGAAGTACAGCTGAAGGCTAACTATGCCAATAATGACTCTATTCGCAATATTGTTCAGCAGTTGCGTACATATCGTGGTGTAAGCGACATCACTTATCCGCAGAGTTTGGTTGAAAGTGTAAACCAAACCTTGGGTAAGATTAGTTTGGTATTATTGGTTATTGCAGTATTGCTCACCATCGTATCATTCTCTCTGATTAATAACACAATCCGATTGAGTATTTATGCACGTCGTTTCTCCATCCACACAATGAAACTTGTTGGTGGTTCATGGAATTTCATCCGCGCTCCTTTCTTGCGCCGTGCAGTATTAGAAGGATTGGTTTCAGCCCTATTAGCTGTTGCAGTCTTGGGTGTCGGAATGTGTCTCCTCTATGATCATGAGCCAGAGATTACGAAATTATTGTCATGGGACGCATTGGTTATCACAGCCATTGTCATGTTAGCTTTTGGTGTGATTATAGTAACCTTCTGCTCATGGTTGTCAGTAAACAAGTTCCTGCGCATGAAGGCAGGTGATTTATATAAGATTTAAAAGGAACAGTAAAAAGGGAAAAGGATAAAAGAGTAAAGGTTATTTTAGATGGAAAAGAGAAAATCTCATAAATCCAACTAACTTCCTTAGATTCTCAATCCCATCCGCTTGAACTCTTCAAAAATAGAATATGGACAAAAGAAATTTAGCTTTTGGTAAGACCAACTTTATTTTGTTGGCTATAGGTGTAGCCGTTGTTATTCTCGGCTTTATCCTTATGAGTGGTGGAACATCTACTGAGACTGTATTTGATCCAAACATCTTCAGTGCCCGTCACATCAAGGTAGCGCCTATTGTTACCTTTATTGGTTTTATCTCTATCATTGGTGCTATCCTCTATCAACCAAAAGGAACTAAAGAAGTGGAGGAATAATGACACTTTTACAAACGATTATTATCTCTATTGTCGAAGGACTGACGGAGTTCCTTCCAGTGTCATCTACGGGTCACATGATTATCACACAGAATCTTTTTAGGTGTACCCTCAGGTGACGAGTTTGTAGCATGCCTTCACCTTCATCATACAGTTTGGTGCTATCCTTTCTGTTGTATGTCTGTATTGGAAAAGATTTTTTTCCAAATTGACCATTCACCAGTACCCGCAGATGAGAAGAGTGCCTTCAAAAGGCTTATCCACCCAGTAAAGTTCTATTGGTTACTCTTTATTGGTGTCCTACCAGCTGTCATCATAGGCTTGGCAGCTAAAAAGAGTGGACTACTTGACTGGCTACTCGACTCTGTTTGCTGTAGCAATTATGCTTGTTGTCGGAGGAGTCTTCATGCTCTTTTGTGACAAAATATTCAATAAGGGAAAAGAAGAGAACCAAGTAACTGAAAAGCGTGCTTTCAGCATTGGTCTTTTCCAATGCTTATCGGTTATTCCTGGCACAAGCCGTTCTATGGCAACTATCGTTGGTGGTATGGCTAATGGATTGACACGTAAGCGTGCAGCGGAGTTCTCTTTCTTCCTTGCAGTACCAACCATGGCTGGCGCAACACTACTTGATCTGCTTGATTTATTAAAAGGTGACAGCACATGGGCTTCTGCTCATAACTTAATAATGCTTGCCGTAGGTTGCGTCGTGTCATTCATCGTTGCTTTGTTAGCAATGAAATGGTTTGTTAACTTCCTCGCAAAATATGGTTTCAAGTGGTTTGGTTGGTATCGTATCATCGTTGGCGTTATCATCATTATAATGCTACTCTGTGATATTCCACTGAACATGGTAGACTAATCTCATATACTTATCGTCCTAATGAACTTCAAAGAAGGAGTAATTATCCCTATCGACAAACCCTACGGAATTACCAGCTTCAAAGCATTGGCACATGTACGTTACCTTTGTACACAGGCTAATGACGGAAAGGTTAAGATTGGTCATGCAGGTACATTAGATCCTTTGGCAACAGGAGTACTCATCCTTGCAACGGGAAAGATGACTAAGCAAATAGAAACATTGCAGACACATACAAAGGAATATACAGCAACGCTTCAGTTGGGAGCAACTACACCAAGCTACGATATGGAGCATGAGGTGAATGAAACTTTCTCAACAAAACACATAACAAGGGAACTGATAGACAAAACACTTCCTCAGTTTGTGGGTGATATAGAACAGATTCCACCAACTTACAGTGCTGTAAAGGTAGATGGTAAGCGTGCGTTCGACTATCGACGAAAAGGTAAGGATGTTACGTTAAAACCTAAGAACATTCGTATTGATGAGATAGAAGTATTAGACTTCGACACAGAGAAGATGCAACTATCAATTCGTGTAGTCTGCGGTAAAGGTACTTATATCCGTGCATTAGCACGCGATCTCGGCCGAGCAGTGAATAGCGGAGCCTATCTTACAACATTGCGCCGCACACGTGTTGGAGATGTAAAAGTGGAAGACTGTGTCAATTATGACCAGTTTGAAGCATGGCTTCAACAACAAACAATAGAAAAATAATAAACTCCCCAATATATAAATATGAAGCTTTCACAGTTTAAATTCAACTTGCCAAAAGAGCAGGTAGCCTTATATCCACATTCATCTGAGCGTGTATTGACACGTACTGATGGCAGCACACAGACCTTTACCGTTACACGTCGTGACGAAGGTAGACTGATGGTGTTACACCGTAAGTCTGGAAAGATTGATATGTTTAAGGGTGAGGTTAATGGCGAACCTAAGGAAGAAGACTACATCCGCTTCAAAGATGTGTTCAATTACTTCGATGAGGGCGATGCTTTTATCTTCAATGACACTAAGGTTTTCCCTGCTCGATTATATGGAACAAAGGAAAAGACTGATGCTAAGATTGAGGTATTCCTTCTCCGTGAGTTGAACCAGGAGATGCGTCTTTGGGACGTATTGGTTGAGCCTGCACGTAAGATTCGTATTGGAAACAAGCTTTTCTTTGATGAATCGGGCACAATGGTGGCTGAGGTTATTGACAATACGACTTCTCGTGGTCGCACACTTCGTTTCCTTTACGACTGCCCTCACGATGAATTTAAGCGTGAGTTGTTTGCTTTGGGAGAAGCTCCATTACCACGTTATATCATTGATAACCGTCCAAAGGAGGACGGAGAAGAGTTTGCACACGCAACAGCTGATGACATGGAACACTTCCAGTCTGTCTTTGCAAAGAACGAAGGCGCAGTCTCTGCACCAGGTACAAATATCCACTTCTCTGAACACATGATGAAGATGATGGATATTAAGGGAATTAAGAAAGCGTTCATCACCTTACACTGTGGCTTAGGTAACTTCCATGACATTGAAGTAGAAGACCTTACAAAACACAAGATGGACTCTGAGGAAATGCACATTAACGCTGATGCTTGTCGTATTGCCAATGGTGCTAAACAGGCAGGACATCGCCTTTGTGCCGTCGGTGCAAGTGTTGTTAAGGCTACAGAGACAGCTGTTGGTACAGATGGCATGCTGAAAGAATACGATGGTTGGACCAATGAATTTATCTTCCCACCATACAATTTTGGCTTCGCAGACTCTATGTTAGTCAACTTCTATCATCCGTACTCAACCTTGTTGATGGAAACTGCAGCTTTCGGTGGCTATGACCTTGTTATGGAAGCATACGATATGGCTGTAAAGAATGGTTATAAGTTTGGTTGTTTCGGCGACTCATTATTGATTCTCAACGATTAATATGCACATAGTTTATTTATCCCTCGGCACAAATCTTGGCAACAGAAAGGCTATTATGCACGAGGCGATAACACTGATAGAAAAAAAGATTGGCACAGTTTTGCGCCAATCTTCTTTTCATGAAACGGAGCCTTGGGGATTTGAGAGTCCGAATCTCTTCCTCAACGCCTGTGTATGTGTTTCCACATCGCTTGCCCCTCGACAGCTATTAGAGGCGACACAAGCTATAGAAGTAGAGATGGGACGAGTAAAAAAGTCAATCAATGCACAATATACAGACCGTATCATAGATATTGATATTCTGCTTTATGACAAATTAAATATCAATGAACCAGACCTTATCATTCCCCATCCTTTAATGAAGGAACGTGACTTTGTGATGCTTCCTCAAAAGGAGATATGGGAAGATTAGAGTATCTCATGTCATAAAACAAACTAAATCTATTTGTTTTAAGTGTTTTAAGTGTTCTCAAACTTACACAACCCTGACATAAAAATATAACAAACCAATATTTTGACTAATAAGATAAACAAATGAAAAGAACTTTATTATTAGTGCTAACTGCGTTTACTAACATTCTACTTGCTAACGCAGAACCCATCACCAAAGCACGTGCTTTAAGTATTGCAACTAAATACATCAACAATCCAAAACTATCGGATAATACACCAAAAACCCGCTCATCAAAAAGCTAATGAGCAACCAGCCTATTACATCTTTACAAATCCAAACGATAAGAAGTTCGTTATTATCTCTGGAGAAAAGTAAACTCAATGAGCTCGTAGGTTATGGAGATAAGATGACAGAAAAACCCAACGAACAGCCTCCATACTTCAAACTATTCTTAAAGGAATATGAACGTGTAGTAAAGGAGGTGCGTTCTAAGGCTGCAACTATGACTCCACAACGTCCTATCAAACGAAAGGTAGAACCCTTGCTTACTTGTAAGTGGAGCCAGTATGACCCATTTAATAAGTACACTCCACTAAGTAATGGACAACATACACCTACTGGTTGCGTTGCAACGGCCACAGCACAGGTAATGTTCTACAATAAATGGCCTAAGAATCGACCACAAGATTATATAGCATCAACAGGTGACGATGCTAAGAAAAGTGCCACTTATTGGTGGGATGAGATGAAGAACACGACTAATGAGATGAGAACGGAACAATCTCGACAAGCCGTTGGCCTGTTGATGTATGATATTGGTAAGGCTGTCCATATGAGATACTATTATAGAGGTAGTGACTCAAATTTACAGCGTGCCTGCAATGCACTTCGTGATAAGTTCGACTATACTGTACGTTATCTTGACAAAAACTTCCTTCCTGCCAATGACTTCCTCAACGAGGTGATGCAAGAAATCTCAGACGGATATCCAGTCTTAGTAGTAGGTGGACCACATGCCTTTGTTTATGATGGCTATGATGAGCAGGGCCTCATTCACACCAACTGGGGCTGGGGAGGTGAAAACGACGGATACTTCGACATCAACATAGTTACTCTTAATGTTTCAGGCTTTGCTCTCAATAGTGGAACATTCTGGGACGACATCTCAGTTGTCTTTGCCCATCCTAACGATGGTAAGGCGGTACCTTTTAAGGACATAGAGCGTGGATTGGATGCAAGAACCACCACTTCATTCACTATCGACAAGACAGAGGCAAGCCGTTCTGAAAGTTTCAGTGCAAAGATTGAGAGGTTAGGCTCATATAGTTCAGTTAAAGGTGAACTTGGCGTATTCGCTGGAAAGGTAGCACTTGCCCTTTATAATGATAAGAATGAACGAGTAAAAATCTTTAACTCAACTGCTGACGATCAAACATGGGCATCTATCTTTACTTCCATGTCTTTGATGTTGCTGACATTAATTTTAATGGTATTGCTGACGGAAACTACCGTTTAGTACCAGTATTCTCTGAGATGCTCGATAACAAGACGAAGGAACACGGTGACTGGAAGCCAATCAATCACGCGAATGAAATAGAAGTAAAACTCACCGCAAATGCTGTTCACATCAACACAAATAATCCTAAGGATGTGGTTGTAATTGAGAAGGCTCCAAGCCTACTTGCACCTTACTATGAAGGTTCTGGATTTAAGGGTGCATACAGTTTCACGATGTACAATCCTGGACGCGAAGAGGTACGTGGTGAGCTTGTGATGACACTTACAAATCAAGAGACAAAGAAAGAATATAATGGTTATCTACTTACTCCAAACGTTGTTGCACAACGTCTTGGACGAACTACCTTTGTTATTAATATGCTTCCACAATATTACAACAAACCAAGTTTGGGTAACCTTCCAAAAGGTAAATATGACGTTACATTATCTATAAAGGTCAATAGAAAAGGAGAAGAAACCATTGTTCCTATTGATATGAAAGAGCCATTTGAGATTGAAGTACTACCTTATGTCAATAACGGAAATATTGAATTAACTTTCCTCGACTACTATGTTGATAATGCATACGCTAATTACAGCACCTTCAATCTCGATAAGATAAAGAATATCAGTCTGCAAGTACATTCAAAAGTATCTGGTTATCAGATTAGGAATGGCTACCATGGTCCAATTCATTATCGTCTACTCGATTTGACAAGTAACAAGTGGATTGAATTAGGAACAGTCCGTAATGTTTATCTCCCTTGTGATGCAGACAACAATGCAGCCAAGACTCGTATCACATTCTCTGCTTCGTTGTTAGAACCTAACCATTCATACGAAATACATTTAGAGATTGAGAGAAACGGACAACGACAAGATACATGGAACCCACTTGTACTACGTAACGTCTTCAACACCATCAGTGAATTAAACTCTCCTACTGCTATTAATTCGATTGACAACAACAAAAATACTGCAAAGAATATCTTTACACTACAAGGTATTCGCCTATCACAGACTTGGGAAGAACTCCCCAGCTGGCATCTATATCATTGATGGTAAAAAAAGTGATTAAGAAATAGGATTTGACTATCCGTATAACGGATACGAATAATATTGAGTTTTCAAACACATACAAAAACATCAGAAACTAAATCGGCCATTGTGTATTATCTCATAATACGCAATGACCGATTTTCTGAAAAAGGCAAAAAGAAACATAATCACCAACACCTTTGTAAACTTTTTCACTACACCAAATTTTATTAAGGCTTAATCGCATTCGAATTAACGCCCAATAAGCTTGCAAAAGATGCCCTTTTGAAGTGTTACTAACGCCCTTTTGAAGTCTTATTAAGCACCTTTTTCATAACCACTTGTGTAACCTTCTCATAGTAAGATAGTTACAAAAAGCGTACAAAAACTTACTTTATCGTTCATTTAAAGCTAAGATACCAAGAAGTAATGTAAAGAAAATTCAACACGTGACATTAAGTTTTAGAACGTTTATAGATTAAAGATTCTGATAAAAGAAACTTTAATATGAGACTGAAAAGAGAAATACTATCTTTTAAAAAGTACATATAGATAGTATAAGAAGAAAGAAAAAGGTAAAAAGTAAAGTATGGATAAACCCAACTTTGACTTTATTACACTTTTTATTTGCTTTCAGAAATCTTACTTACGGAGACCCAAAGCCTTGATGATAGCACGATAGCGCTCAATATCGCGATCGTAGAGGTAATCGAGCAATGCACGACGCTTACCTACAAGCTGTGTCAAAGAACGAGTTGTAACGTAGTCCTTGCGGTTCTTCTTAACGTGCTCTGTCAAGTGCTTGATACGATAAGAGAAAAGAGCAATCTGGCTCTCAGCAGAACCTGTATCAGTTGTGCTCTGTGCCTTACCATACTGTGCGAAGATTTCTGCCTTCTTTGTCTTGTCTAAATACATAATTTTGTTTTGATTAATGTGATTTGCAATTACATCTTTCCGTCGTTAGCCGCCTTAATCACAACGGGTTACGACATCAAATGCATCGGACGCTCCGGAAAATGCTGTGCAAAGTTACAACTTTTTATTGGAACCACAAACGTTTTCCATTTTTTATTCGTAATTTTGCAGCATAAATTTAGCGTAAGCTTTTTAAGGTATTTAAATGCAAGATATTCGTAACATCGCAGTTATTGCGCACGTAGACCATGGTAAGACGACCTTGGTTGACAAGATGATGCTCGCTGGAAAACTTTTCCGTGACGGACAAGACAACAGCGGAGAAGTTCTCGACTCTAATGACTTGGAGCGCGAACGAGGGATAACAATTCTGAGTAAGAATGTAAGTATTAATTGGAAAGGAGTAAAAATCAACATCCTCGACACGCCGGGTCACTCTGACTTCGGTGGTGAGGTTGAGCGTGTATTGAACATGGCAGACGGCTGTCTGTTGCTCGTAGACGCTTTTGAAGGTCCTATGCCACAGACTCGTTTTGTGCTACAAAAAGCCCTACAACTTGGTTTGAAACCAGTTGTTGTTATCAACAAGGTAGACAAGCCTAACTGTCGTCCTGAGGAAGTATATGAGATGGTATTCGATCTCATGTGCGACCTCAACGCTACAGAAGATCAGTTGAACTTCCCTGTTGTCTATGGTTCAGCTAAGAATGGCTGGATGAGTGAGGACTGGAAGAAGCCAACAGATAATATTGAATATCTGCTCGACCTCATTATTAAGGCCATCCCTGCTCCTAAGCAGATTGAAGGAACACCACAGATGTTGATTACTTCTTTGGACTATTCAAGCTACACCGGACGTATCGCCGTTGGTCGTGTACACCGTGGAACATTGAAGGATGGACAGAATGTTACAATCTGTCACCGCGACGGGACACAGGAACGCACTAAGATTAAAGAGCTTCATACCTTCGAAGGTATGGGACATAAGGAGACTGATGCCGTTGACTCTGGCGATATTTGTGCAGTAATCGGCTTAGAAAAGTTTGAGATTGGTGATACAATCGCTGATTTTGAGAATCCAGAGCCACTACCACCAATCGCCGTTGATGAGCCAACAATGAGTATGCTCTTCACCATCAACGACTCTCCTTTCTTCGGAAAAGAAGGTAAATTCTGTACCTCTCGTCACATTAGCGACCGTCTGAACAAGGAACTTGAGAAGAACCTTGCACTGCGTGTGCGTCCTATGGAGGACTCTATGGATAAATGGATTGTTAGTGGTCGTGGTGTACTTCACCTCTCTGTCCTCATTGAGACTATGCGTCGCGAGGGTTATGAGTTACAAAGTGTAGGTCAGCCACAGGTTATCTACAAGGAGATTAATGGACAGAAATGTGAGCCTATCGAAGAGCTGACCATCAACGTCCCGACCGATTTCTCAAGCAAGATGATTGATATGGTAACCCGTCGTAAGGGTGACCTTCTCGGTATGGATGCTGAGGGTGAGCGTGTAAATATCACCTTCGAGATTCCTTCACGTGGTATCATTGGCCTACGTACCAACGTTTTAACAGCCAGCCAGGGTGAAGCTATCATGGCACACCGTTTCAAAGATTATCAGCCATTTAAGGGTGAAATCGTACGTCGTACAAATGGTTCAATGATTGCATTGGAAGCTGGTACTGCCTATGCATACGCTATTGATAAGTTGCAGGATCGTGGTAAGTTCTTCATTGATTCAGGTGAGGAAGTTTATGGCGGACAGGTTGTTGGTGAGCATGTTCACGACAACGATCTCGTTATCAACGTTACTAAGGCAAAGCAGTTGACCAACGTTCGTGCATCTGGTTCTGACGAGAAGGCACGCGTTATCCCTAAGACTGAGATGAGCCTTGAAGAATGTCTTGAGTACATCAAAGGCAACGAGTACGTTGAGGTAACTCCAAAGAATATTCGTATGCGTAGATTACGCTCGATCATAATGATCGTAAGCGTGAGAATAAAGAATAAACATCTTACAAAGAATAAGTTGGAAAGGCGGCAGTCCACAATGGATAGTCGCCTTTCTTCTTTAACAAGTCTATTAGACTAAACCCTTTTCCTAAATTCCCAACACATAATTCAACTCCTATTTGCCTAAAAACAAATTCATTGAAACATCAATTACACACTTATCCATCTCGGAATAAATAAAAATAGTGTACGTCCAATAAGAATAGAAGCAAATTAAAACAACAAGAAACATCAAGACTTTCAGCGAAAATATGTATCTTTTGCTTTGTCAAAGATTAAGAGTTGAGCAAACGTCAGAATAGACATAACACTCAACCTAATTATCTTATACACACAATATATTCAACAAAAACATATTCAATGAGCACGATTATCTATCCATCCCCTATATTTGGACCAGTTCACAGCCGTCGCTTAGGTATCTCCTTAGGCATTAACTTGATGCCAGCAGATGGTAAGATATGCACTTTCGACTCGCATATACTGCGAATGTGGTTTCAACAAAGACCACAGAACAAAGACGCCCCACCCTACTCGCGAACGTGTTGCTGGAAGCTTTGGAAGCCAAGTTAAAAGGAGATGCAACAAGAGAATATTCACCCTGATGTATTGACTTTTTGCAGGTAATGGCGAGCCTACCTCGCACCCACACTTTGATGAAATCATAGACGACACAATCCGCCTACGTAACAAAATATTGCCCACAGGCAAAGATATTCTGTCCTCAGTAACTCTACCTTTATCCATCGTCCGAAGATTCATGAGGCACTATCAAAGGTTGACAATAACATTCTGAAACTTGACACCATCAATGCTGAATATATCAACGAGGTAGACCGTCCAACGCAGCCTTCCTATGATGTAAACAGAATCATTGCAGATATCAAGTCATTCAACGGACAAGCAATTATCCAGACAATGTTTATGAAGGGAACAGCTGAGAATGGTCATAACGTTGATAACACAACTGAAGCCTTCGTCACACCATGGCTGGAAGCTCTCAAAGAGATTGGCCCACGTGAGGTAATGATTTACACCATCGACCGTGAAACTCCCGACCAACACCTGCAAAAGGCCACACATGAAGAACTGGATACCATCCGTGACCGTGTCATCGCATTGGGAATCCCTTGTACAGCATCGTATTAACGTTTCTCTATTCTTAAAAATCCTATCAAAGAAAGACGCCTATTGTAGAAAAACTATCCAATACAAAAGTATAAACCAACCATAATGGACGCTTACTTTTAATGCGTCCATTTTATTTTGAGGAATATATAAATTCTCCGTCTTTTCTACTTATAAAACAAACTACTTTAAACTAAGTTGAGAGTTATTTGCATTACCAGAAGCCTGTAGAGCCTCTTGGTATGTCATAACTTTCCCTACCTCTACAATCTCACCATCCGTGTTGCAGACAACACGCTGATACTTTGTATCAACCAATGTATCACCATCAAAGACCTGCTCTGCGTTTCTATAATAAGAAAGTATTGTTACTCTCTATTGTAACTTTTCTCAATGGACTCACATCAAAAGTCGCATTCCATATATGAAGAGTATGCGTCTGTCCCTCTTTATCTGCTGACTTCGAGGTTTCAACCAGAGCGTAAGGGCTCTTAGCCAGTTCTATTTCCATCATCTTAGCCTTGCTTGTTCCTAAAGGGATAACCTTTAGATAATCGCTAACAGTCCCTTCTTCATTGGTAAGCTGACTGATAAGCATCTTATCATCAGGCATGATGATGTCTTCCTTGAATGATGCATCAACCAACACGCCTTCTTCATCATACCACGCATAGCCTTCTGTGATACGTACATTGCCAGATTTAGAAACTGGTGACTTATCTATAAAGACACAATTATCTTCTGACAACACTGTCGTCTTTCCACTTTTGACATCATAAAACCCAAGTGTATAAAGCGAACGCCCTTCTGATGCCTTCTTTTGCAACTGTTTTTTAAAGATAATCCATTGTTGTCCTTTAGAGCTATTTATAATCTCTCCACCCTGCTTCACTATTTGACTGCAGGATTTACTCAACTGTTCTTTACTCTGTGCAGAACAAACCATTGGAACACTCAAGATTAAGCCTAAAGCAACCAGTACGTATCTGGTTATCAAATTATTTACGTTCATACAATTAAATCAAGCAAGTTATTATATTAAGTTTTTACTTCGTGTAATAGATTGTTAATATCTTGGGACAAATATATGATAATTTTTGTATATTACAAAGTTTTTCTGAATACTTTTTCATAGCATATCTCATTTTTATTTCAATTAAATAAAAATATTACATTCCAATACATCATTTATTCCATTTAGTAAACAGATAGGGGGCTATTAATGTAAAGATGTGATATAGAATAAGGGTTACACACTTACATGATACGACTATCCCCAATAAGATACTTATACAAGGGGCTAAACTACGAGATAAAAACGCAGAAAAGCTTATCAAAATATTGCTTATTATCATCTTATCTTTCCGCCTTTTTAAAAGCAACTGATTACCATATCAAGCCACATTTGTAAACTATTTTCATGCGGTTCAATACTAATACATGCCCTTTTGGCTTCTAAAAGACGCCTTATTGACTTGCAAAAGATGCCCTTTTAAGGTCTAACTAACGCCCTTTGAAGTCTAATTAAGCACTTTACTTTACTACTTTGTAACTAACTGATTCCCTGCTGGTTACAAACCCGCTCTTTTAACACTTATGTTTTGCCTTTTATTTATAGCTATTTTACCCAAATTTATGTCATGATTTTTCCAAAACCTTATCTATCATAATTTAAAGCTAACAAATTGGACTCTCTGTTAGCTAAAGTAATAAATAATGAATACAGAGCGCTATACTATTGGCTCCTCCAATTATCAAAATTTATAA
>BNJU01003716.1_pt1 | contig 41560 bp, 52 predicted proteins | sample 8539281 | NCBI WGS metagenome assembly BNJU01 (sample SAMD00202456, study PRJDB9452) | human saliva metagenome | isolation source: human saliva | place: Japan
CACCCGGCTGGTCGCGGGTTCAAATCTGCCGAGGGCGCTTTTTATTTGTGTGGGTGGGGTGGTGGGGTGGATTTCTGAGTGCCAGAGTTCCAGATAGGCACGACGGAGCCGATCTAGAGTCCGAAATGAGATAGATCGCTGCGAGGGAAACCGTCGAAATATACAACATCTCAGCAGATGTTCCACTAGAAGCCTTTCTAACTATTCTTCGAGAATTGAATATATTGACGCTTGATGTCATAAGTAAATCTGTCATAGCTGCCACTAGTTATGAAAGGCAAAAGGCGGCGATCACAAAAAGAAGCATTTTAGAAGCACGCGAGCATGAAGGTAGTAAAAACTGCAATGCAAGACCTTTGACACACTAGAAGAAAATTAGAAAATACACGCTAACTTGCAATCCCTGGCGAATTTGACAATCTTGGGCAGAAATATAATCTTCACCAACACCAAGCCACAACAGGCTACGCAGGCAAAAGATCAACAGCCGCATATCGAGCCACAGTTGCAGTCATCTACGATTACATCGCCGATAAAGATGCACGCTAACTATACAACTTAAACATCGTTTGTGAGACGAATCACATCTACCGTGGACACCTTATTACCCGAAGAAAGCATTTTTAAAATGCAACGTAGAGTATATTGACAGCGTCTGACAACTAATGCTAAACTAATGCCCAAGATCATTGCTTTTGCATTTATGAGACAAGCCTTTTCTAATTTCTTGCAGTCTCGCATGCACAGAAACAAAGCAAGACTGACTTTTAATTTTCTCAACGCCATGACAACTTTATTTCATCAAAAACGAAAGTCTGCTATATAAGCAGCAGAAAACCAAAGCTGGGGATAAATTCACACTTCCCTGCCCTCAATGAAAGTCTTCCGCATAGCGGAAGAGACGATCGCCACATAGGCGGCATTGCGATCAGCCATCGGTGCCTCAATGAAAGTCTTCCGCATAAGCGGAAGAGACATCGTCCCGTCCAGGTCGTGTCCTTCGGGCGGTACACGCCTCATCGAAAGTCTTCCGCATAAGCGGAAGAGACGGCAGATCTCAGCAATAACCAGGGTATCCGGCTGATAACCGCCTTCAATCGAAAGTCTTCCGCATAAGCGGAAGAGACGCTGATACAGGATTGCGGTGTCGATGTAGTCGCCGTTGCCTCAATGAAAGTCTTCCGCATAAGCAGAAGAGACTTTGCGCTCTTTTGTTGCATGATAGTGGGAGCGCTGGCCTCAATGAAAGTCTTCCGCATAAGCAGAAGAGATCGTCACTAGTGTCTGTTCCGGTAATTCAATTGCGCTGCCTCAATGAAAGTCTTCCGCATAAGCAGAAGAGATAGCAGTCCCATGAGGGGTTGCCGGTGCCGCCATACTGGCCTCAATGAAAGTCTTCCGCATAAGCAGAAGAGATCGCGCCGTCAAGGGAATTACCCCACGTCAACGACGATGCCTCAATGAAAGTCTTCCGCATAAGCAGAAGAGATGGCGTGACCCGTGGGCCAACATGAACGCGGCGCTTAGGCCTCAATGAAAGTCTTCCGCATAAGCAGAAGAGATGTCACACCGTGGAAGGCATCAAGACCGAGGCGCACTACGCCTCAATGAAAGTCTTCCGCATAAGCAGAAGAGATTTTCTGCGGTGCGGCCTGTCGCATCTCTGCGATGTGAGCCTCAATGAAAGTCTTCCGCATAAGCAGAAGAGATGAGTCGTGGCGTGAAATGGCCATGGCTGCTATGCGCCTCAATGAAAGTCTTCCGCATAAGCAGAAGAGATGGCTTGAGGCATCAATCCTTGAGCGCAACGGCATGGGGCCTCAATGAAAGTCTTCCGCATAAGCAGAAGAGATGATAGGTCGATGTTGTGGCGGCGCTCCCACTCAGCAGCCTCAATGAAAGTCTTCCGTATAAGCAGAAGAGATGTTGGGGCGCTGCGCAGTACACGGTACCGCTTTTGCGCAGCCTCAATGAAAGTCTTCCGCATAAGCAGAAGAGATACAGGCAGCCAACGCTGTTGGTCTGTCTGGTCGTGAGACCTCAATGAAAGTCTTCCGCATAAGCAGAAGAGATCAGGCACCCACACCACACCACCCTCATAAGGCACCCCGCCTCAATGAAAGTCTTCCGCATAAGCAGAAGAGATTAGTGAGGCGACGTCGCCAGTGGTGTCTTGCACAGTGGCCTCAATGAAAGTCTTCCGCATAAGCAGAAGAGATTGCTTCGAGTTTTTGGTAGCTCTGAACTGCCAAAACTGTAAGCTTAGCGAGCGTTAGGCGAACAACTCGCTCTGTATAAGTTAGTGTACACGAACATACGGCAAGAAAAGTAAAGCTTGACATGGACTTTTGTCGTAGCGAGCGGCACCCCGGTTTTCCGTGAAGTGCTTGGTGCTCGCCGCAGATAAACTACATGATAATCACATCATTATCTGTGACATCTCTAGACAATCCGACGTAGCTAAACTTCTGTTCTCCCAGGTCAGCCAACCGGCCCAGATCACAGAACAACACAGAATCCTCATCCAACTGTGCGACTTCCTGACCGCATCCTTGAGACAGTAAAAGCTTTGATGGGATAATGTCAACTACGAATACACTGTACTGTATCCGGTCACCATAGGTTTCCAGTAACTTTGCTAGCTTTCCACGACGCTTATCATTTGGAACATCATATGCAATTAATGTGCGCCGTGTGTCATCGCGTCTCATCTTACTTTTACACCTACATAGTTGGGGTGGCTGCCATTGAGAACTCCGAGAATCATCCGAGCTTGGATCTCGATTGCCCGTCTCCATGTCACTGAATAGCCAAAGACTGGATGTCTAAACTCCGCGTTGATCCTTCGTTCGAAAGCCTTAATAATCGCAGAACGACCGGCTGGCGAGAGTCGCAAACTGTCACCAGCCGATAGAAAGTTCCCTGCACTAATCTGCTTCCGATTAACGAGCGTCAGAACCACAGAGTCTGCGACCACCGCACGAAATTCTTCCATAAGATCAAGAGCAAGCGCAGGCTTATTGCGATTACTGCTGTGCAAGAATCCTGCGTGAGGGTCCAATCCGCAGGTAAGAATTGCACGGATACACTCTGAGGAAAGCAGACCGTATGCATAGTTCAAAAGGATGTTTATCGGATCTGTCGCTCCACGTCCGATTCTTCCTGCCACCGCCACCCGAACGATTGCAGGGTAACTTCACTCAGCATCGTTTCAAATCCACCAAAATTTAGGCTTGCCGCATCACCCTCAATCCCAAATAACTCAGGCAAGGATGCAGCTCTAAGCGCATCTTGTTGCAACTTTCGCAGTTCTTTAACAATATGAGTAGCATCGCCATTTCGCCGAAGTAACGTTGCCTGGTTTGCTATCTTGCTTGAGATCATCTCTGTAGCAATCGGTAAACTTCCACGCGCCGACAAAACATGCTGTTGAACCCCGGCTAGGCCGTCGGCTCGTTCGAGGCTGCGACCAACCATAGACACGGCCGCTACTAGAACACCAAATGACTGTATAATCACGCCACATGAGGTCCCGCAGCAGCGCAGAGGAAAGATCAATGTTGCCATGTACGACAACACTATGAATCCTCTCCAAGGGAACATCACCAATCTGCTCGCCTTTGGATTGGACTATCATCCTCCCCTTTCGGATTGATGCACGTGCACCCTGCACAGTCAAATGTACAACCTGACTATCAGGTTTTGATGGAACAATCTTTTTGGAAGCTTCATGTCCTAGATGCTCATCTGGAAGACAGATACTCACATGCGAACACCAGCTACATTTAGGTGAATCTTCTAGTGGCCCAGGAGCTGTGGTGCCATCAATAATGCTACGGGTTCTATCAACAAAGCTCCTCGCCAAGTCAAAATCTTCCTCAGTAAGCTCAACGGGTATTTTCTTATTATGATCAGTAAAATGTACCGCATACTCAACTACATTTTCACCTGATTCTTTAAGACATATTCCTTGCAGAGCAAGCTGAATAAGGTTAGCTTCTGTAACTTGCGGCGTCTTTCTAACTGGAGTTGATTTGTACTCAACTAACCTTATCGAATCATTGCCGACGGGTTCAACAACATCGCATCGGCCAACTATACCCAACTCATCGGACTTAATTTGAACTGAACGACGCTGTCGACTTCGAGAGGTTGTCGGGTCATCTACTCCAACATGCGACGAATGCCCGTACTGCATCTGCGATGTATCAGTTTTTTCACCATTTGCTTCCAACCAAGCACGACGTTCACAATATACTGTTTGTGCAACCAGAGAAATTGGAAGAACAGCATCTTCGCTGTATCTCATAACGGCACCACCGTACCGTACTGGACCTGACGCTCAGGTGCCGAAGAGCTCCGGCTAATAGTATTGGGAACCGTACAACAGCCTTCACACGATCCTTAAGCCATTCAGCCGAACGGACAGAGCCGAGTATGCTTATCGCATTACTTTCCCGAGCATCAGCCTCAACACCACACACCGATTCTACTGCCTCCGCAAATGACCGACTGCGCAATATCGCACGGAGCCTGGCTGGCGTAATCTTCTGGGTAGTGATTGGAAGAACCATATTGTCCGGATGAAGCTTATCAGAAGGCCATGCACCTGGTGTAACACTCAACTGATTGACTTTCAGTACCACTGGAAAACAGGAAATACCCAAAAGAGCAGCAAATGTGAGTGCGACATCAGCAGGTCCGGGTGGGTAAAAACCAGTTGAAGTACGTGAATCAGCAGAATTTTTCCCTACCGTATCACGAAGCGTTGCGCCGATAACTCCAGAGGAAATATCTTCTACACTCCATTTTGATAACTCTTTACAAAGTGGTCGAAGTCGGTGCTGAACAAACTCCTCTCCCTTGTTTCTTGTTTTCATCTCCCATCGCGACGCACCGTGGTCTGGTCTCCCTTCTTTATTCGAAAAACGCCAGTACGCTGCCTCACCAAGATCTGCTATCCATCGAAGAGAAAGCAGATCACTATCTAAAAGTCAATCTGTCTAACGCATCGGATCTAGCTTTTTGATGATTATCCCAATCGCCTGCGTTGCTCGAGGATCAATACCACGTACACGTGGAGGAAGAAAAATCGCTTTCCTTTTTCCACTTCCATACTCATTATTGACCGCAACCCAGCTATCGGCCGAAGCCAATTGAGTCGAATACTGCGCCACATATTCAGCTACAGCCTCCAAGCCGATACCTTCAAGATTGAGCTGCGCCTTAGGTGTAGCTTCATCACTCCATCCAAGCGTGACAGCACCTGGGTGGTGCGTCAGTCAGTGCTGGCCAAAACCATACAAAGCAAAATGAGTAAGTGCAGAACGATAATCGCCTGCAAGAGTGATTGCAGACATCAGTGGCCTTCGCCGAAATTTGAACATCAGCCGCACGCTCAAGCGCCTCAAGGTATGCGCGTCACATACGGACCAAATTTCCATATCGGTTTCTTTCGATTAATTCTTCCCATCGACCGATAAAGAATAAATCATGTGCTTTCTGCCGCAGAATATCAGAATCAGAGCCCTGAGCATTTTGTAGCAAAATCCGATCTGTATGCTTGAACGAGTTTCTTCCATTGCCGTGACTGCAACCAATTATTCGCAAAGCAAGATCCGAACAAGATAACTTCCCTTGCGCTTTTTCAGCGCACCTAAAACCACCGACATCTGTTCGATGCCGCCATCCTTGAGGTAGACCGCTGCGTTGCCTTGAAATCTTCGTTTCCTGCCGAGTTCGAACTTCGCTCTTTGCTAGTTCTTTTTCAGCTCGTAATCCTCAAGCATACTCTGGAATCGATGATCAGCTTTACCATCATCGTGATGTTGAGCTGCAACTACTACGTCGGTACCAAAATCTTCTTTTAATCCGACAGCTTCGACAATTTTTTTAGCACGTACAGCTACATCATTTTGGTGATCATCAAGAAATACTTTACCCTGTGATTGAGTCCACTCTTGACGGGTATCGCTATCTTCTTGAAGCTCTTCAGAGTATACAATTGCATACCACGATACTACCTCGCCAAACCGCAGATCATCTTGTAAAACTGAATTTGATACACAATGTCACCTTCATGACCTAATTCTCGCCAAATACTTGTTGCCTCATCCGGCGTTAATCTGCAAAATTCTCTGAAAATATCGGCTTCAGACTCTGACATCTCCGGGTATTGAAGGTTAAGACTTCAACATTCTCATTCTTTACACGCTCTGGCGGCTCCTTTGTCATCAGGTTTCCTTTTTACTGCTACTTTTTCAGTTGTAAAAGGGATCCCTCGATCGATAATGATCACATCGCCAGGATGAAGCTATGCAGTGGCGTACAAATTTCGACCTCACCATCACGAAAAAGAATGCTCGTCGCAGAATGTCAGGCTTGCTTCTTTCCAGTTTGATCCGCTGCCGATCATCAACAACAAGCTGGATAGCTTAGTCATGAAGTATATCTACAACTCGCTGGAAAATACTTACGCTCTGAGGAATGCTTGTAAGTTCGAGAGCAACAAAAATCATCTACCGGTAGTTGTTCCCTTACAACAATTCCACCAATCGCTTTTTGGTCCTCCACAGAATCATGCAACCATAGATCAAGATCTGGCTCAGCATACATGTCCTCCGAGGTTCGTGAAAATTCTAGTAGATCTGTCAGTTCAGGACGTTGATAGAGCAATCGTGGTCGTGATGTTGGCGGTGAAACACAGGCTAACATTGCTGCTGGATTTACACTATTTTGCTGGGACAATACATCCAACCAATCATGCGCTTTGCGCAGGTCATCACCTTTGTATGGAGGAACTGCATCCTTAACTTTTATCAAATCTGCTGGCTCAAGAACAACAATTTTTGAATCTTTTCGTTTCCCCAAACGATTTACTCGACCAAATCGCTGCGTAAGTGATGATGTAGGTGCCAGTTCGGTAATCAGCGAAGAGAAATCGATGTCGATGCCTACCTCTAGCGTTTGAGTAGCTACCACTACATCAACTTCGTCATCGCCAACACAAGTGAATAGCGACGGATGTTTTTTGCGCAATTGTTCCAGATCATAGGAACGCATTCGACCGACGATGAGCTCAACATTTAGTTTTATCTTTTTGAGCTCGCTTGCAATTTTAACGGCGGTATCGACATGGTTTTACGATGCATCCGATGGTACTTTGCCCATATTCGGAACTTTTTGTTTATCTCACAGCTTATTTATTTCAGCTACAGCATGCTTTACTACAGCGCTATTTCCCGGCGATCCATTCCACTTTTTCTATTGGCACGCGTCGAAGTTCTTTGACAGAGTTAACTCTTCGTAGAAGTTCTGCGTCATCAGCGCCGTCAAGATTAGAGATATCGACCCAACCTGAGATTGTCCCTCTTTAAGTTCAGACGGAGTCGCGGTTGTTTCTACACCTGGAGCCGTGGCACGCCTATATCAGCGCCAAGTTCCTGCAACTCAGCCACTCGCCGAGCCGTCACCAGTAGCTGTTGGTTAAGGTGAGCTTCATCAAGGACAAAAACGGAGTCCATCGCAATCAAGGCTGTTTCACGAGGACGAGCTTGTTTCGAGCTCGCTCAGCCTTTTAAACAGCAGGCGCGATCCCACATATCTGGTGTAGCAGCAATTATCGCACAGACCGAGGGCTCGTTGACTGGCAAGGAGCGGTTACTGAGTTCACCACGTATATGCCCTACCAAAAAGGGCTCAGCTATGTCATTAACACGAAACGATGAAAGCAATTTTGCAGCACGATATATGACGTCATTCTCACTGCTTGCGGCATCATTATTAAGCACATCTACCATGCAACGTTGAATTTCATCGCTCTATCCGCTTGACTCGTCTACCAGAGCGCGGCGACCAACAACCACGCATAGCCGACGTGGTACGCGTGGTCCATTCCACTGGCAAATAAAGCGTTAACAAACAGATGGACATCCACTACTGATGATTTTCCGGCACCTGTTGGAGCAACAATCCTCTCAGGCCAGGTACCTGTGGTTACTATGTGATCAACCAAGTCTTGTTGCCAGCTAAAAGGAGCATGCCCTCCATTGAGTGCGGCAAAGAACGCGGAGAAATCACTGCGTTGTACTACTTGTTTATTTATCATTGCTGTGCTTTTCCTTCTGAATCATACGCTCAAAGTCGTCCTTCGAGACATCATGAGGAACTAATAACCCACCACCGAGATGACGTGACTGACCGATAGCTACAAGTGTTTCATCTGTAGCTAGTGTTCCGAGAGACAACAGACCACGCCATGGTTGTGTGACAACACTAGCGTGTGTTCTATGCGCATATTTTCTAGGTTTTGCGTTTATCGTTCGCGCTTTAAACACCGCCGCATCTTGAGTCTTCACTTGATCACGCAGTTCCAGGTAACGTTGCTCGCCCTTTTTCTCAGAGTTGAATCTATCTCGCCATACGTACGCGAGGGAGAGCAACCCAGAATCCGCGAGGGTTCAGCGTCTAGTACCATCTTTAGGCTTCACTGGACGAGTCTCTGGAACTATTGCTGTCAGAGGTTTCCACAGTCGAACGGAGCCCTGCTGCGGCTTCGGCCAAAACGCATCTGCTTGAACAGATATCCCGTTGAAGTAGACATGTCGTCGACCAAAGTCTCTACTGTACAGTCGTTTTACTGCGGCCAGCCCTTTCGCTAACTGACTCAGGTCTTCCGTGTTCGCTGCAGCTGGAATCATTATTGCGATGGCCGCGCCCTTGAGACCGAGGTGTTGCGTGTACTTCCCAGGGAGGTATTGGAAGGCCAACCTGTTTGCAGGTATCTTATCCACTGCCTTGTCATATTTTCCGGTGATGAAGCTGGATGCTCCAAATCCAATAGCCGCAATAATCGCGCGATGAAGAGTGACGCAAATAGCGACGTGCTGGTGAGGCAGAAGATCTTCTCCTGCAACCTCAAGCAAAACAATTTGGGACCATGGCGCATCACACACCGCAGGTTCCTCACGCGAATATTTGACGCTACCCAAACACTCGTGCGTCACCGGCGTGTTCAGTGGTTCCTCATTTTTTTTAGGTTTATCTGCCGCTGGAGTAGGTACTTTGCTTAGGTTGTTATCCCGGTACGTCTTGATCAATGCATCGGTTCGCCCGTCAATGGGAATACGAAGCATCGTCCCGCCTGCAGTTAGAGGACTCCCCTGTGCATCAAGATGAAGATTTGGGTTTACCACTCCACGTTCAAGGATAGCAACGCTTACTGATTCACCCAGGTGAGTACATCATCACACAGCCGCTCCAACGTGTCCGCAATATCATCAGGTACGTTATCCCAATGCCAGCCAACATGACTAGCTAAAGCGACCCCGTCTGACAGTGGACGTTGCTCTGTTTTTCTTCCTCCAGCAGACTGAGCAACCTCACGGTGCATAAAGCGTTGTCGCCCTGTAAAGACTGGTAGTGAGGTTGGTTTTTCGATTCCATCCGGTGGATTCTTTTCTAACCATTTCAAGGCAACGAGTGCCAATTCACTTGGTTCAAGCCCGTGTTTGCCCTGAATAGCCTGAGTTCCTTGTGCTGCAGAGTTAAGCAAAGCGGCATGCAATCGTGCCGGGTCTGGAAACTCATCACTGCGTCGATCGGATTTGTGTCCTACGTAAACCCCCAGCGGGAACCTCGCAATGATGTTGAGGCTCCGCATGACTAGTCCTCGCTTTCAGATTCATCGGAAGCACCTTCCAGAATCAGTGGGTTACCATCCACATGCAATATCTGACCATTCCAGTCAGCCACACCAGTAGAACGCGCATGGTCAATTGCTTGTTGCAGCAACTGATCGGCAAGCTCCACAGTGATTGGATCAAGGGTGCGTTTGTTTCCATAGCGTTCATCCAGCGTGACAACTGGCGCTCCCGCTTCAACAAGATCACAATTTGCCCGGAGGTACAGTTCACGTTCAGCACGCGATATAGCGACTAGACCAAAAGCCGCCAGAAGAGCCCGACCAGCAACGTTAGCTTCCTCACTCCCTCCAAAGCGTAGCTGACGTAATGCTGCAAAGCTCAACACCCACGAACGGATAATTCTGCTGCGGGCTACCCCACCCAGATCATCAAGCTGAGGTGGAATACCGACAAGTCCAAGCCGAGAAGCGGAGAGCCTTTTATCCTTCTTAGCCTTCTTTATTTCACTGCGAAGTTTGTCAACCAACTTGTCACTGAGTTCTGCCTCTTGGGCATCAACTAACTTCTCCATGTCTTTGGGGTCAAGCTGCACACTCATAGCAACCGCATCAACGCGAGCTCCACCGCGACGCGATTGTTGATCTTGCCCATCACGGTCTTGATCAGCAAGAACGCCAATGATCTCACCTACTAGTGCACTCACGAAGTCGCACCTGATTTTTACGAGTAGCATCCCATCCACCAAAAACAGCCGCAGCAGGAGCAGTCTTGAGGATTGCGCTCATGTCAGCCCGGAGTGGCATTGCGGACGGCTCGATATGCCTCATTTGAAGTTGCAGGTTCACCGTCAATGGTGCCTGACGGATATATCCATCAGCAAAAACGGTGAGGCAGCTCCATATCAGTAAATTTTTGATCATCACTGCAGGTGACCTGGATGCGAGGGAGCTTTCCAAGCAACGGATGCCCAGCATGAATCTCCTGCATGACAGCAATTTCTGACCGATTGTTTTGTGACTGTTTAGTATCCAACACCACAACCAGAGCTGCTCGACCGTCAATAAAACGAGTCTCAAAAAGCAAACACAGAAGCGCGTCCATCCACAAACTTGGCTGGCGCGACTGATGCGTGCGCCCCAGCTGCAGGTTCAAGTTCTGTGACTGAAACGAAGTGTTGATGCGCCTCCACTGGTACATGCCCTGAGTAGATCTTTAAAGTTCAAGATGGCCATGAGACTTCCTTTCAAATATTGGAACGCAAGTTCCAAGTCATATGCAGTATCGCTGCCACCCACTAGAGTAATAATCATAGCGATGACCTCCTCAAATGATGGCAACAAAACCGATAATACGCCTTGAAGATTTCAAGTCAAGCTTGGCTGTACAAAAATTACTAACCATTACCCCCATTATATCAACCAGGGATCTCACCAACACCAGCTAGGGCGGTGCGGCACCTTAGCGAGCCAAAGCTCGTACGAATAGGACCAACCAGCCCCAATGAAAGGCTGCACCACCCTCAGCCACCCTACCCGAAACATCTCAATAACCCTGAAGTTAGCCTTCAGGTTGATACTCGAAATGCACACTTACCCCGAGATGCCTGATTGAACACAGCTATTCCACCTTTCATCCAGGCACTGAGGAAGAAGTCTCCGACAGGATAGAGAGGTGCACTTCAGCCTCAATACCATCATCGCGGCATCTTTTACACTTGCGTTTTCCACCCCATCGCACCACCTTCTTTCACAAGATTATTGATAAATCACGTCGCCATTGTTACTTCCAAATCAGGAAAAGTAGGGAAGTTCACTACAGCGAATGTGGATACATCCTTCCCCTGCGCAGTTTTTAACGCAGTCACCTTGAGAAATCGGGGCGGGCACAAACACTATCTGCCCCGGAGCAGGGGCAGAATACCCGTTTTGTGCTCAAGAAGGCAAGATTTCGCAATTTGGGGGCAGGTACCTGCACTGGAGCAGGCGCAAGTACTCGGCGCTGTACCAAGGGTGACAACTGTGTCTTGCTGGGAGGCAGGTACCTGCGTCGGAGCAGGCGCAATTGACGAATCTGGAGCTTGGAAAAATCCCGCAAAAAGAATACAGCCACGATCACAATCACAGCCACAATCACAATCACAGCCACAGTCGCAGTCGCAGCCACAGTCAAGACCAGCGGCGGAGAACCTAAACAGAAACTCAGAGCCACGTTCAAATACACGCTCAGCTAACGCAACTAATCCATATGCTTCCGCCGCACACTCAAGTTCCGTCGTTGAAAAGCGCCTCGAAACGGCACCACTAGTAGAAGCTTTGGGTTGATTGTTAAAGCTTTTCATTAAACTCACTTCCAGTTCTTAGAACGTACGTACTATTTAAAAATTTTATGTCACCACCACCCGCTAGAGTAATGATCATCGCGACGATCTCCTCAAATGGCGGTAACACCACCCATAATACACATCAAAATATTGGAGTCAAGTTTGGCTCGTACAAAGATGACAAACCAGTACACTAGTTTCTGCGATCGGCCCTCTCACCAGTACAGATGCAGGGCGGTGCAGCATCGTTTTGAGCCAACGCTCGTACAAATAGGGACTAACCAGCCCCAATGAAAGGCCGCACCGCCCCTTCGACACTCTACTCTGATCACCTCAATATCCCATAAGAGCTATCTTTTAGATCTATGCGCCTGACATGCATGCTTACCCCCGGATTGTCTGGTCAAACACACCATCTCACTTCCCCGTCACACAAAAATCCCCGCCATAGCGGGGAAAACATGCCTCACCGCCCCTCACTCACACGCAATCCCATCTTTGTCGTGGTCTAGGGCGGGTGAGTAGCCGGGCTAGCCTTGGCGGATGGGCGTCGTTAAGCCTGGAGCGGCGTGCAGCGTCACAGGTGGGGAAGCCAGCGCCAGTAACCTCAAGTACGGGCAAGCTACCAGGGACCGACGACCCAGTTACAGGAATGATGCCACGGTGCAGTGCCCAGGCGGCGATAATGCTGATCATTCCACCTGCGGCGATGAGGGTAACGGTGGAATCAACCCGGTCACTGCTACTACCACCAGTGCCTCAGCAGCGGACCCACCAGCCACTTCTCCGTCAGCGGCAGCCTTTACCCTCCACGGAAGCCTCGACAGCCACAGCCGTGCCACCATTGCCGAGCATCAGCGTCACAGACAACGCCACCGCTGTCCCACATTACGCACACGCATCGTTCACTCTACAAAGTCACAAACACCCAACCGCAGAACTTACCGCTCGCAGGCCACGCCGTCGTTGTCGCGATCCAGGTGTGGAGCGTAGGCGGGTTCACCACGGTGAATGGGGTGCGACTCCGGCCGCGCGGGCTGCTGCGCAGTTCCTGAAGCCACCAGCCCTGCGGGGCGAGGTGCGGTGCACGAGCGCAGGTGCTGCCTGAACTGGAGCGGGAGCAGGGCTGGCGCAGGGGCTGGAGCCGGGGCCGGAGGAGCTGGTGGATTGGGGATGATCCCCGGCAGCGGATTAGCAATCAGCCGCTGCTGCACCGCCCAGGTGAGCCCCCGCAGAGATGAGGCCACCAATGCCCACGATCCCGGCGATAACCCCCAAGAATTTCAGGGTTTTATTATCTTTGTTCTCAGCAATGGCGCTGCTTTCCCGCCCTGCCGCGTTCGCTACTCTCCCTTGACCTTGCTCGCTGCGCGCTGACTTTTTGCACTGCTGCCACCAGCCTTTTTCGCCGGACTTCCGCAGCACCTGCATCAGAGCATCACCTGCACCCGGGGAGCGGCGTCCTTGCCCGCCTCAGCCTCATTTCCGCTGGTCCCATTTCCAGCACCGCTACCAGTACCTTTGCCGGCTTCCCTGTTTGCACCAGCAGCGGGCGCAGCCACCCCAGTCTCCTGCTTTTCCCTGAGCTGGTTTTTCTTCAGCTCCAGCATTCACTCATTCCAGCGAGCGACAGGACCACACGCCAGGCTCAGACTTTAGCGTTTTGTGCGTGTACGCATCGCAGACTCTTTTCATAGACTTATATTTGGAAATTCTTATATTTTCCTACTGCATTTCTCAAATAACGCCCTTCAGAGCTACCCCAGAACCACCCCAACACCGCTCGACCCGCCTGCGCCTCACCGGCATCCCATACCTCGATCCATGCCCGCACCCCCACCACCCCGCACCTCGCATCGCCATTTTTCGGCCAAATCACCTCGCACCGGTACGATGGACACCAAACCGAACTATCTCCCATATTTTTAGCTAGCTACCCCAGAACTATTTTTCGATTAAAGGATTACTGCGACTATGCCCCTCCCCTCCCCTAGCCCCGATTCTCGCGCACTTATTACTGGCGCTAGCCAGGGAATTGGCATGGCTATTGCGCGTGATCTGGCCAAGCAGGGCCACCATGTGATCTTGGTGGCGCGTCGTAAAGATGTGCTGGAGCAGTTTGCCACGGAATTAACGTCGCGGTACAACGTCACGGCAGAGGTTTTTCCCTGCGATTTGTCGGATGAGCAGCAGCGCCACAAGCTCATCGCGGACATCAAAGACCGCGACATCAGCATCATTATCAATTCTGCTGGCATTGCGAGTTTCGGCCCGTTCATGGATCAGGAATGGGAGTATGAGACCAATCAGTTCGAGCTCAATGCCACGGCTGTTTTTGAACTCACCCGCGCCGTGCTGCCCCGAATGCTAGCGAATAGAAAAGGTGCTATTCTCAATGTTGGTTCGGCTGCTGGCAACCTCCCTATTCCAAATAATGCGACCTACGTGTTCACCAAGGCGGGCGTGAATGTATTCACGGAGGCCCTGCATTATGAGTTGAAAGGTTCGGGGGTCAGCTGCACGCTTCTTGCACCTGGTCCAGTGCGGGACGCGGTAATCCCGGAGGAGGAGAAATCTATTGTGGATAAGGTGGTACCGGATTTCCTCTGGACCACCTATGAATCCTGCGCAAAAGAGTCCCTCGAAGCGTTGGCAAAGAATAAACGCCGTGTGGTTCCGGGTCCGCTGAGTAAGGTGTTGAATGTGGCGTCGCTCGTCGCGCCGAGGGGTATTGCCTCCCCACTTATTGGTTCGTTTTATAAGAAAATGTCGTAAAAAATGATGTCGGAAAGTGCTATGTCGAAACATGACCGTTTGGTGTGGATTGATCTCGAAATGACGGGTCTTGACCCAGATCATCACGTCGTTGTGGAGGTGGCGGCGCTGGTCACGGACGCGGACTTGAATATCCTCGGTCAGGGCGTCGATATTGTGGTCCACGCCACGGAGGAGCAGCTGGCGGGCATGAATGAGCTCGTGGCAGACATGCACGGCTCGTCGGGCCTGACGGAGGCGATTCGCACCTCGACCACCACAATTGAGCAGGCTGAGCAGGCGGTTCTTGACCTCATAGCCGAGCATTGCGATCCCGATCATCCCGCGCCGCTGGCCGGAAATTCCATTGCCACGGACCGTTCCTTCATCCGCAAGCACATGCCTCGGCTGGACAGCGCCCTGCACTATCGCATGATCGACGTGTCCACCCTGAAGGAGCTCGCCCGCCGCTGGTATCCCCGCGTCTACTTCAACCAGCCGGAGAAGGGCCTCGCCCACCGCGCCCTCGCCGACATCGTGGAATCCATCCGCGAGCTGGACTATTATCGACGCTCGTTCATCACACCCGATCCGGGCCCCACCACCGCCGAATGTATCGACGCCGCGAAGGAATCGATGGCCTCGTACCAGCGCTTTTTGCACTAACGCACGAGTGAGTTATTATAGTTCTCGCTGCTTTTAACAGCAGCAATGGTGGCTGTAGTTCAGCTGGTAGAGCACCAGGTTAGTGATCCTGGGTGTCGCGGGTTCGAGCCCCGTCAGCCACCCCAAAGACAAAAACCAGGTTTGATAATACAAACCTGGTTTTTGTGCGTGCGGATGAAATTCTTTTAATTACTATTCAATTAAACGTTCTTTAATGGTTAACTCAAATAGTGATGAAAAGGAACACGCAGAAGACGCGTGCGGCACTCTCTGCGCCCTTGGTATTTCACTATTCAATGCGCTACCGGCGCCCGCCACTGAATCGATACCTTTCTTACAGGTCGGCGGTGTAAAAAATGGACAACCAGACCCCACTCGACACCACGCTATTCTCCGCCAGAGCAGTCACTACGTTGGAAAGTCGAATTAAAAACATGGTGATCAACTGGCGTTGGGAATGATGGTCACGCCACCGGAAGACGCGGCGTCGATACCGGGCTGGCGCGAATAACAGCCGACATTATCGACCCCACCGGAAAACCACGCGTCTCCGAATCAGCGACGGAACAGCCGCCAATGAATTCGCAACCCATCAGCGGATTCGCAGCGTCTACGTGGTTGGCGACACTTTCGGCAAACTGCGCGCCCGGTGCCTACGACATTGTGATCACCCGAAAGGCACACTCGGCGGCGCACACGAACTCCCACTCGACTCACATTATGGAAAATCCCAACAGCGACAACTGACACAATAGCTACCTCCTGCGCCACCGCCCGAACTCAGCATGGACATCAACAACTCCGCCGCAACTCTTCACAGCGCCACCACGCTTAACGACGCCCCTGACAGTACACGCAGGCGGCTACGAAACAACACTCCATTCCGGCACAACACAATGGCTCCGAATTCCCATTGCCGAAGGGCAACGACTACAATAGCCATAGAAGCCCCGCCCACGCAAGGAACCATCAATTGGGCGGTCATTGGGCCCAACCTCACCCCTGTTGACATCGAAGAAGGCACCAACAATTACGGCGAAACAACCATCCCGTACCGGCTCAAACTCGACACCACGGAAGTCCGCAAAGGTCACATCCATCACCCAAGAAATACGCTGGGGAAAACATTATCGAAGACACCGAATTCGACCACAGGGGATTCTCGCCGGCGAACAGAACGTAGCCCTGCGCTACAGCGCGGACACACCGCAGTCCACCACTATCCGCTTAGCTCTGCGCGCCGTGGGCAGCGCCGAACCAGGACCCAAGCTTTCCTACGGCGTTGCGGGCGAGGCTGTGGAGGTTTCTGACGCGATCAGAGCACGAAAAACATCCAGAAACAACCAGCCCACAAGCCCTTCATTCCCGATTGCCTCTGGAGCGTCCTCGCCACGGCGGTGCTTTGTGCTCGGAATGCTGTTCATGCTGCGTCGGCGGTGAACTCAGCAAAGCACGCCACTGCGGGCTACACCGAGTCACACGCAATTCCCCACAACCTCCGCGAGAACCCCCGGCAGCGCGCCCTGCCACCAGAGCGCGTCATGGCCACCTGGATACATATCAAAGCCGAGGAGTTTCCTCTGCGCGCGGAGCAGCGCGGCGGCGTGGTGGACATCCGTTCAAGATCCCATTCGTACGCCCCTACCCTGCAGATATGTGGCGCGCGCTGTCCTGTCGGCTTCGCTCGTCAAACCATGCCGCCGTTCCACCACAGCGAGGGCGATTGCGCGATGGCAGCCGCCACGAGGTCAGTGCCGCATACCGGAGAGCAGGGCACACAACCCTCCCATGCTTTGCCCCACAACAATCACCGGTGCACCGCTCCCATCCCCCAGCAGGCCCAGCGCCCGCTCGATGAAGGAACGCCCAGCATCCGCGTCGCTGGTGTAATCGAGTTGTCGTTGTTGGGGCCACCGGATCGATAAACACCGCATGGATAGGCACAGGCACGTCCTGCAGGGCGCTGACCAGTGGATACTGATTCACCCAGGTCTCCCCGTCAAGAACAACCAGCCGCGCAGCAGGCGCAACATCATCCGCAGGTTTCCAGGTCCAGGCGGTGAGCTCTGCCCCATTCACCGGACTCACAACCCTGAGCAACCTGAGCTCCCTCAATCCCCTCCTTATCCCCCGACAAAACCGCCCGGTCAGCGTCCCGCCCACGCGCCACAGCCAGCCGCGCGTTACCTAAGCAAACCAACGTATTCGCGAGCACGTGGGTCCTCAACCGCGCTAGCGCGGAGCATCCCAAACATCTCACGGTCTGCCCCGCCATGCAGCAGCGGGTGCCGGGAGTTCAGAACCGGGAATGCTGAGTTGTAGGTTCCATCCACTCGGTGGGCATATCCAGTGAGGGCGTGCGCCGGTCCCCGCGATGGATTCCAGCCGCGTATCGGCGGGATCAAGCATGTCAGTAACCTTGTTCAGGTTCAGAATCACCCCGTGGGGAACATCGCCGTACCACACAAACGTAACCAGTGTGTTTTTCCACAAGCGGCGTCCGGTTGCCGTGAGTTCTTGTATATGAGCTCCGCGCGTTCCTCGCGTTGCTGGGTGTCGGGGATGGCTGCGAGGGCTTCGCGGGCGGCGTCGATAAGCGGTGAGGAGGCTCGTGGAAGTGGCCATGGTCGGATAGTATGGGGTGGCGTCAGCATGTCCGCCACCTTACCCGCGCAAGGAGGGGCACTTTGAATAATTACACCTCAGTTACGTTCACCTGGGAGGGCGAGCAGCAGCCGGGTCTGTGGTGCCCTGCGTTGAGTTCTAATGTGATTCCGATGGAACGGTCGGGGGACGGCTGGTCGTTCACGGCTGAGCTACCCAATGCCTCGGGCGTGTCGTGGGCGATTGTTCCGAATGTTACTGAGGTCACGGCTCTTTCCCCCGCGCTTCTCGACGCCGCCCTTTCCACACCAAATCCGACGGTGCCGAGCTTGTATCGGCTGATCGGGACGGATCCGATGACGCGCGCGGAGCCGAATATTTCGGTACTGCAGCAGCCTGACGCACCGGAATATGATTGGGCTGATCTGGGCAATCCGGCCCCGCAGTTGGCGGGCGAGAAGCTGGCGACGGGACATAAAATTCACTACGCGCTGGAAAATCCGAACCAGGTGCTGTTCCTGGACGGTGAGGTGATGCAGCGCATCCATAATGATTTTCTGGACCTCAACATCGCCCCGATTTACGTGCATAACAGCGGCATGGCGCAGCGTATGGGCGATTTTGCCGACCCGATTGGCTTTGCCCACGCCGTGGGCGCGCACATTGAAGAGCAGCCCGACGTGATTGTGGGCATGTCTGCGGGCGCGCTCGCCGCCTGCGCCCTGGCTGTGGAGTTGGGCGCGCAGCGTGTGGTGCTGCTCTCCCCCGCCGTGGTTGCAGGTATCGACGTCGCGCGGGAACTCATGTCCTCCCTGCTTGCGAACAACATTTCCGTTGACATCGCAGTGGGTTCCGAGGAGAACCGCGGCGACCGCCCCGAGCAGTCGATCTTCACGATTGCGCAGGGACTGGCCGACGGAATCGAATCCGCAGGCGGGCGGTCCACCTTTACCGTGTTCCCCGGCGGGCACGATCTCGCAGCGTGGCGGCCCGTGTTGGCGCGAATGTTAAGTTGATAATTTTCCGGTCGCGTTTGTGATAAGTATCCCACTTACGGGGGCTTTTACCCTACTGTGGAGAGCATGGCGACAAATGAGCGTACCTTTTTCGGGCACCCCTGGGGGCTAGCCAACCTATTCGGCGTGGAAATGTGGGAGCGTTTCAGCTTCTACGGACTCCAAGCAATCCTGCTCTACTACCTGTACTACCAGACCACCGACGGCGGCTTAGGCATCGACGAATCCATCGCCACCGCCATTGTCGGTGCCTACGGTGGGCTTGTGTACGTGGCAGCCATCGGCGGCGGCTGGGTTGCCGACCGCGTGCTCGGTGCCGAACGCACCCTGTTTTTATTCAGCCATCATCGTCATGCTCGGCCACGTCTCCTTGGGCCTGCTCCCCGGCATCCTTGGACTGACGGTCGGTCTGATGCTGGTGGCTCTCGGCTCCGGCGGCGTGAAAACCACCGCCTCCACCGTCCTCGGCGGACTCTACGAGGACGGCGATCCGCGTCTCGACGGCGGCTACTCCCATCTTCTACATGGGCATCAACATCGGCGCGCTCTTCGGCCCACTGGTCACCGGCTGGATGTGGGGCCAAGCCCGGATTCCACTGGGGTTTTTGGCATGGCCGCGTTCGGCATGGCCTATCGGCCTCATTCAATACGCCGTCATGCGCAAAGACACCATCGGTGCCGTGGGCAGCACCGTGTTGAACCCGCTCCGCGAGTCAAATCCTCAGCGTGCTGGGAATCACCCTCGCGCTTGTGGCCGTGGTCGTGGTGCTTTTTACCACGGGAATCTTGAAAATCGGGTGGCTCTCCAATTTTGTCAGCATCGTCGGCGGTATCGCAGCCGTCCTGCTCTTCGTCCAGATGTACAGCTCCCCAAAACAACCAAGACCGAAAAAACACCGCCTCCTGGGCTTTCATCCCCATGTTCTTCGCCTCCGTGATGTTCTGGTCCATCTACCAGCAACAATTCACTGTTATTGCCATCTACTCCGACCAGCGACTCAACCGTACTTTTGGCGGCTTTGAAGTAAGCCCCGCCTGGGTCGGATCCATCAGCCCCATCTTCATCATTGTCTTCTCCGGCATTTTCGCCACCATGTGGCTCAAACTCGGCGAACGGCAGCCCTCTACCCCTATGAAATACGCGCTCTCGCTGATGCTGACCGGGCTCGCCGCTTTCATATTCATTCCTTTCGCGGGTGGCGGCCCCAACTCGACGCCCTTCTTCGCCATGGTGGCCATCCTCTTCCTGTTCACCATGGCCGAGCTCATGATCTCCCCCGTCGGCCTTTCCCTAGCCAGCCGACTCGCCCCGGCGCGATTTGCCACCCGCATGATGAGCCTGCAGTTCCTCTCCCTGGCGGTTGGGACCGCCCTGTCCGGGACCTTCGCCGGGTACTACAACGCGGGCGACGCCGGTGCCGAGCGTACCTACTTCCTCGTCATTGGTGCCGCCGCTATTCTCGGCGGCCTGGTCATGGTCGCGCTGCGACGGGGTATCCTCACCGCGTTTGAGGGAGTGCAGTAGCTGGACGTGCTGGCGAGCGTGCCGCGTAAGCAATGAAAAACCCGCCCCCCCCTGCAATCACGCGGGGTGGGCGGGCTCCTCAAGCAAGCTAGGCTCAAGCAACCTACCAGGCTGAGGTTTCGTTGACGTTGCCCTTGCTCCAGGTTTCCCAGGGGATGTTCCAGTCGCCGAGTCCGTCGTAGCCGGAGAGTTCTTCGCCGATGGTGTTGCGGACTTGGACAATATCGCCACGCTTCAGGTTTTCTTGGAACCATTGGGCGTTGTCGGTGCTGACGTTGATGCACCCGTGGGAGACGTTTTCAACGCCTTGGGATCCCACCGACCAGGGTGCCGCGTGGACGAAAATGCCGGAGTAGGACATTTGGGTGGCAAATTGCACGTTGGTGCGGTATCCGTCGGGCGCGTCGATGGCGAGTCCGTAGGAGGAGGAGTCCATGACGATGGTGGGGTGCTTGTCGCCAATGATGTAGGTCCCGTGCGGGGTGGGGTATTTGCCGGATCCCATGGAGATCGGCATGGTTTTGAGACACTTCCTCGCCACGCTTGATGGTCATGGTTTTGGTGTTGTCGTCGGCGACAGCAACAACTTTGTCGCCGATGGTGAAGTTGGTGTTGTTGTTTTCTTCACCGTAGACTCCGCCGCCGAGGTCAACACCGTAGATGTCCACCTTGACGTCGACTTTGGTGCCAGGGTTCCCAGAAGTCTTTGGGCCGCCACCGGACTTCGCTGTTGTTGAGCCAGAAGAACTGGCCCTCAACTTTGGGTTCGGTTTTGACGGTGATGGCGTCTTGCGCAGCTTGACGGTTTTCGATGTTGGTGTCGAATTTGATCCCGATTGTTTGACCGACACCAACCGTGGATTCGGGAAGCGGCGAAAGGGCCGCGGTGGTGGTGTTGGTCGCGTCGATGGTGCTGAAGCTCATTTCTGCTTCTTCTCACCCTTGGCCTCAATGGTCAGGGTGTAGGTGCGGCTGTAGCCCAGCGGTTCGGTGGTTTCCCACTTCTTTTTGTCTTTGTCCAGCGATGCTTCGACGACTTTGCCGTCTTCGTTGGTCATGGTGACTGTGCTGAGTTCACCATCCCCGATCTTGACGGTGATGGGTTTGGCGGGGTTGACGTCCTTTTGCCCGTCTTTGACGCTGGCTTCAGGTTTTTTGTTTTCGGCGCTTTTCGACGCCTCGGCTGCCGCATCGACAGCTTTGTCGCCGCTGTTCTGACCAGCGGCGCATCCACCTAGGATGAGGGCCCCGGCGAGGAGCCCGACCGCTCCTAGCGCGGTGAGGGGGCGAAGTCCCGGCATTTTTCTCCAAACACTATGATTTTGCAAGTCTCTAAGCAGAGAGTACACGTTTTTTGATGACAAAACCGTAACTCCTCTTATCGTGTTCCCAGACACCCATGATACTGGACGTTATGCGGGGAGCTACCAGTGGATTTGCATATTTTTTAGCAATGTTGTTATAGTTTCCTTCGTTGCAAAGAACGGCGCCATTAGCTCAATTGGCAGAGCAGCTGACTCTTAATCAGCGGGTTCGGGGTTCGAGTCCCTGATGGCGCACATATGTCCCCCTGTATGGTTCACGCCTACTGGGGGCTTTTGGTTTATCATTGGTTGTCATGCGAGCTTTGATCATTGTTGACGTCCAAAATGACTTCTGCCCAGGCGGCCCCCTAGCCACAGCCGACGGCAACAACGTAGCCCGGCGAATAGCCACCTTTGTCAAAGATCACGGCAAGGATTATAGCGCCGTGGTGGCCACAAAGGACTGGCACATTGACCCCGGCGAACACTTCTCCCCCACCCCGGATTTTCTGGATACCTGGCCGGTGCACTGTGTTGCCAACAGCGACGGCGCAGATTTCCACCCCATGATTGACCCGAGCGTTTTCGACGCAGTGTTCCTCAAAGGCCAGTACACCTCCGCCTACTCCGGGTTTGAAGGCGCGACAGAAGACGGTACCCCTGGCCACATGGCTGCGTGACCGGGAGATCACGCACGTGGACATTGCGGGCATTGCCACTGATTACTGCGTGCGCGCCACCGCGCTGGACGCGTTAAGCGAGGGATTCACAACCCACGTGCTCACGGATCTGTGCGCCGCCGTTGCCCCAGACACTGGGCGCGCAGCCTTGGAGGAGCTGGCTGCGGAAGGCGCGAACGTCGATAAGCAGAACTAGCGGTTGGACAGCAGGCGCTGGAGTTCCTTCAGGTCCTTCGAGCGTCGGCGGGAGCGGGCGAGGCCGATGAGGACGCCGACAGCCACAACAGCAGCAACACCTGCTGAGAATTTGCTTTCACCTGCGGCTCCTGGAGGCGTTGGAGGCAGACTTCTTGGCGTCCTCAACGATGGTTTGGGGGCGGGTGCGGTAGGCCAGCCGATCCAAAGTACCCGCCAACTGACGACGCGTACGCTCGATGTCCTGCTGGATGTCTTCAATGTTGCGGGCCACGAACAATCTCCCAAAGTTGCGAAACAAACAATAAACAACACTAACGCTAGTGGATAACCCGAGCACGCGCACGCAGAAACAGCAACATGAGTATTCTTGTCACTATGACTGAGCAAAAACGCCTGGAAATCGGTGACCAAGCCCCGGCCTTCACCCTGCCCAACGATAGCGGTGAAACGACGTCACTGGCCGATTACCAGGGTAAACGCGTGCTCGTCTACTTCTACCCGCGTGCCAACACCCCCGGATGCACCACAGAAGCCTGCGACTTCCGCGACAGCCTCACACAACTCAATGACCTGGGGATAGAGGTGGTGGGCATCTCCCCCGATACGGTGGATAAACTCGTGGCCTTCCGCGAGAAAAACAACCTCACCTTTCCCCTGCTCGCCGACCCCGACAAAAACGTGCTCAAAGAATGGGGTGCCTTTGGGGAGAAAAAGAACTACGGCAAGATCGTCGAAGGCGTGATCCGCTCCACCTTCCTCGTCGGTACCGACGGCACCATCGAACTCGCGCTCTACAACGTGCGCGCCACCGGACACGTCGCCCGGGTCATCAGAGAACTGGAAAAATAACCGCCGCATGGACCAAGACGCCCCGGACATACTCCTACCGCGCCGACGCCCCGCGCAACAGCGAAGCCGCGAACGCTTCAACCGCATCCTCGCCAGCGCCCGCGCGGTCCTTGTCGACGTCGGGTTCGAATCCTTTACCTTCGACGAAGTCGCCCGGCGCGCCGAAGTACCCATCGGCACTCTGTATCAATTCTTTGCCAACAAATACGTGCTCATCTGCGAACTCGACCGGCAAGACACCGCCGAGATTGTCTCCGAGCTTCAGGACTTCTCCTCCCGAGTGCCGGCGCTGCAATGGCCCGACTTCCTCGACGAATTCATCGACCACCTCGCGGGACTCTGGCGCGATGACCCCTCCCGCCGCGCCGTCTGGCACGCCGTGCAATCCACCCGGCGACCCGCGCCACCGCCGCCGCGACCGAGCAGAAATGCTCGACCTCATTGCCCGCGTGATGAAGCCCCTCGCCCCCGGCTCGCCCGATATTCTCCGCCGCGAGCTCGCAGGGATTCTGGTGCACACCGTCAGCTCGCTGCTCAACTACGCTGTCCGCGATAAAGAGCTTGACGACGCCCGCTTCTCCGGCACCGTCGCCGAAATCAAGCGCATGCTGGTTGCGTATCTGTTTGCTGTAGCGACGGGGTAGGTTGTTGGGGGTTTGGTGTAGGGCTTAGCGACTATTGAACAACGTTAGTGCAAACTTTTGCGTAGAAATAGGTCTATCGGCAGGCTCGAAAATGGGGTGTTCGCGTACCTGGCGATGGACCTATATGACCAAGGCGAAAAACAGCGCATTTTCGTAGCTTGAGGATAAGCACACTGTGCACTACCCACCATCAACGCGATACAGCAGGTGGCCGTGGCGTAGTCTCCGTCGTGACTAATACTGAGACTGATGTGGGGGGTAGCACCTCCCATGGTGGCCGCAACCTGCTCGGCAACCTCCCCGATCAGATGAATAGCCACCCGCCCCCACTGGTCGGGGACGATTTCTACCTGCGACCAGTCAAAATCTTCCAGGTCGATCACAGGCGGGGTGCCGTAGAGGGCCTGGGACCAGGCTTTGACAAAGGCTTCTTTAGCGGCCCATCGCCCGGCGAGGTGCTGATCAGGGTCGAGTTTTTGGTTGGCGTGACGCCTTTCAAAGGCGCTGAATACGCGGTGAAAGCGACTGCCGGGCTGCTGGAGCTGTTCGGCAAAACTGGGGATATGGACGAGGTCAATACCGATGGCGGGGGTGACTGGGGGCATGCCCTCAATAGTAATCTATGGAAAGTACTTGCCAAAGTGGAAAGTACTTTCTTAAAATCGGAGCCATGGACACCACAACACCACAAAGAGGCGCAGGCCCAGCTGCAGAGGCCCGCCTGCGCACGCAAGGCATCAGTGGATTTTAGCCCCGTCTGGGTCGCCTACGAGATCATCCTTATTGCTATGACCTTCGAAGTGCTATGCGCGTACTTTTGATGGACATCCCTGATTTTTCAATCCCTACGCACCCCATTCTTTTGCCATGGGAATGGCATGGCTGTTCGGAGGCATAGTCATGCTCATACTCACCAAGACCATCTCAAAACCCATCCGCTTCGGCTTCGAGCGTCGCTGGGACATTATGCATTACCTCATGGCAGGCGGTTTCTTTGTTTCGACACTCATCGTTGTTTTTGCGCCGCTCGAACTGTGGCACGTCCTTGCCATCATCTCCACCTACCTGCTCTTGGGCATTGCAGCCCCTGTATGGGAGGTGATCACTGTGCGCAACCTTTACAGAAACGCCCAATAAAGTCCACATTTCTGTAACCGAATTCTTCTCAAAGATGGGATTTCTCTGACATGAACGCACTAACACCACATGAAGCGCAGGCTCAACTCACGGAGGCTCGCATGCGCACGCAAGGCATCAGCGGTTTCACCCCTGCGTGGGCCTCTTATGAGATCATAATTGCCGCCATGGTCTTCGAAGTTCTAGCCAATTACTGTGACGAGCACCCCGAATTTCACGCCCTTCGCATGCCGTTATTCATCACAGGATTTGTGTGGCTCGCTGTCGGAGTCGGCTTATCCACGTTCACGGTGATTGTCGCTAAAACCGCCCTCCGTGGTTTCGGGCTTCGTTGGGGCATCATGATTGGGGTCTGGTCCGTTTGCTACTTGGCACTCATGCTTACTACGACCTTCACACCAGTGTCTCTGACGCAGCTTTTCATCATGCTCTCCATAGTCCCACTCCTAGGCATCGCAGGTCCCGTGTGGGAAATGCTCGCCCTGCGCAAGAACAGAAAGAGCATCCGATGAGCGCCCACCCTCGCAATGACCTCAACCCGGCGTTCACTAACCCGCTGCGGTTTTCCCTGATGGCTACGCTCGCGGGCGTCGAGAAGCTGCCGTTCAAGGACGCCCGGGATTACCTGGGCACCACCGATTCGACGCTTTCTAAGCACGCGAGCGCTCTGGAGGAAGCGGGTTCGTCACCATCATGAAAGGGTTTTTGGGCAAAAAGCCGCAGACAACCCTGAAGCTCAGCAAGCAGGGCCGCACGGCATGGGCGGCGCATCTCGACGCCCTGCGACAGATCGCCTTCCCCCAAGACACCGAGAGTTAGTGGTCCTTCGACAGAACCCGCACCAGCGCACACACTATAATCCCCAGGAACAGTAAAGCTAATGGAAGAAACACGAAGGCACCGACATCCTTGAGGCTCTGCGTCTCCGATGCGGTGCGTATCGAACTAACACGATTCACGGCGGGAGCGGCAGGGATCGCGGGGGCGGTGGGGTTAATGGGCGTCGAAAAGCGGAGAAGGAATCCTGGGATTCAGCTGCGGCGGGGGCATCGGGTTGGAACACTGTTTCCGTCATAATGCTGATCCATGATGTCCTGCGCTACCCCATAGGACGTGAGATGAATGGGAGATGCCACGGGCTGGGCATCGGCAGTGGTTGAGTAGAAAACCACCAGGTAATAGTGGTCGGACTTCCACCCACCCAATGGAGGTTCGGCAACAATGGATTGGGCGAGACCGCCGTCTTTAATTCCCTGGGTAATGCTAGCCGCATGGTGCTGTTCATCCGGCACCGAAAAGGGATCGTCCCGTTGCTCAGCGGTGTATTCGATCAATTCGTCCGCATCGGAATTGATATAGACATGGCCAACAGCGTTGCGCGGCCCCGACAGGCGGCTATCAAATCGCAACGACCGCTCCCCCAGCTTGTCATGCAGCAAGGCACCCGGCGCACTGACCACCCAGCGAATAAGGGTGCCGTTAACCTGCTGGCCTTCCACCGTTATGTGAGCAGGAAGTGTGGGGCCCGCTTTCACAATGCCAGAAAGGGCCATCGCCCGGCAGAGTAATACTCCGGTCAGTGCCGTTGATATTGAAGTCAATGTCCATGGAATCATAACTGCTCAAAGCTTTGACTTCCGTGGTGAGCGTGCCAATAGCATTGTTATGACCGGCCAGGGAATCATCAAAAGTGCAGGTGACCAGGTTAGTGCGACGGTCCGAGGTGCAGTCGCCAACCGTGCGCCCGCTACTGTCGTGCAGGGCATTGAAAAACGTGGCCGGAACTCGGAATTGCTTGGGAAATTGAATGGTGAATTGTTGACCTCAAACTCCCGCCCGACAGCGACCATGGCCAACTGAATGTCACTTCCGAATTTTCCGTTATAGGGAGGGCAGATGCCGTGATAATGGGGGCATCAATGTCAATGAAGGTGGGCGCATTGGCGGCGGTACCGACGTGATTTACCTGGGCAGTGTTGTTTGCTTGGGCTTGGATGATGACATCGGATTGGTGGTGAGAGATTGCTGCGTGAGCTTCAGCGAGCTGCATTTCGACAAACGGAGTCCCGGCAAAGTGGGCTCCAGCGAGGTCAGCGAATGCCCCGCTGACGTTAATACCGATAGATAGCAGCAGTGCAACGCCAAGCAGAGCGCAGCGTCGAGCATTCATCAAGCGACTCACAGATCCTCTTCACCCCTTGCGGCTGAGTTATAGCATGAACCAATCACATTTAATGCTCAGGATTTTATCATTTTAAACCTTCATTTCAAAGGCGATATTTGAGGTAATCCTCACTTTTTGGCCACAGATGGGGGGCTATCCAGGGGTTGAGCAAGTGATGATCCGGTGGTGAGCAGGGAAAATTGGATAACAACCAGCACCCAAATCCGAAATCGACGCCCAGCACTCCACCAAAGCCAACAAAGAATAAAAGTGGCTACGCTTAAAATTTTCTTAACATTGGCACGTTGTGGCGGGCGCACAGCGCCGTGGAGCGCTATGGAGCACCGTAGAACACTGTGGAACATGCAGCGCAAACACAGAGCACAAAAGACCCCGGCTCCACCATTACATGGAGCCGGGGCGCAGGTGCGCTAGGCCACTAAAGCCCTAGTGCACTACGTCGGGATGTTATGAGCGGCGGCTACGAATGATCATCGCAGCACCAGCTGTGACAACCAGAAGCGCTAGCATGCTAACACCGATGACCGAGGCACCCTGTGTTGGCCAGTTTCTTCGGGTTTCTGCTTCTCGGGTGTCGGGTTCCCTGACTGTGCTTTGGCAGGGATGCCCTTCTGCGGAACACACGGGACACCCTTGTCATTACCGTTGGCACCGTGTCCACCCGAATATCCACCCGGTTCACTCGGAGTACCCGACGCGGGAGCGTGAGGATCACACGTCTTGGGTGCGGGCACCGAGGGGGTCGGCGTCGCGGACAGCGGCGTGGGCAGCTTCTGCACTGACGGTGCCGGAGGTGTGGTAGCGTGGATCAGGGGAACGATCGGGATGACAAACCACCACCATGGAATGTTGGCACTGTTCGTGACCTTCACTACCGTTGCTTTGCTGCTCTCGGCTTTGACAGTGATGGTTGCTGTGCCATCACCATTGTCTTCACAGCCCCAGCGGTATCACTACCGAAGCGTGGTGTAGCCCAGGAGGTAAGGTGTCCGATGCCGGCATTGTTTCCCTCAGCGTCACCATCGTGCCCACGGCACTCTGCTGGCAGCTATGGGTCTCGCCGTCGCCAGTGTGAACGTCTCCTTCTTGGACTCGTTACCAATGCCCCACGTCGCGGTGAACTGGTACTCCTTCGACTTGTTGCTAGAGGAACCTGCTACAAGACCCACGACTTCCTTGGTAATTTCAACGGTTCCAAGTTTGTCGTAGCTGTTCTTGATGCGCGCGGAAGCTTCACTGCGCTCATCCTCAACTGTCGCTTCAGCACGAACAATGGACTCGTCTTCGACGAAGATCGCGCCGTCAACTGCCACGTCCTTGGTGTCCTCTGTGAAGGTGCAGCGTGATCCAACAACGATGTCCTTGATGGTTGCGGGTTCATCAACCTTCAGCTTCACCTCGCCTTTCGACGTCTCTTTGCCTTCCTTGGTGCAGACGTAACCAACGGTGAAGGTCTTGTGCTTGATGACGTCCAGATCCTTGGCCGATCCAGCCAGCTCCTTGGTTACCTTCACACTGCCCTTCAGCGCAGTGTATGTGTTCGTTGCAGTAACTGGGACTTGGTAGCACCCTTAACGATAGTGATCTCTTCCAAACCACTCGTCTTCAGGTGAGCACCAGCAACATCAGCACCCACTTCGTTGACTACACAGTTAAAGTCGTGCGGAATCTTCTTGCTGGTCGCAGTACCATTGGCCTTCACCACAAGATCACCCTCGACCTTGGTGGCTTCGGGTCTTAGCTTTATCCGTGCACACGTAGTGGAAGGTAAATTCCTTATCTCCCACTGCAACATTGTCAGGGTTCACTAGCTTCTTGGTGATGGTGAAATCACCCAACTTAGAAGCGTAGACATTGTTCACGGTGAAGGTCTGAACCTGGTCAGAAGCAATAGTCACCTTTTCTGGAGTGATGTTCGTCGTACGAGTTGCGTCCTTCACATCAGCAGAATCAGCACGCTCGGTAATGCTACACTCATACCCAACCGGAATCTCGGGGACGTCACTTCACCAGCACCATCAACAGTCAAGGTGAACTGTTGTGGCGCAGGTTCATTGACATCCTGAACTTCGGCACGCATTCCTGTGTTGGGTTGCGGAAGAGCAGGCGGAGTACACACGTAGTCAAAGACATAGCGCCTATTCTCGTTCTGCGGAATCACCTTGTGGGGGTCTTCAACGGTCTTGACGATCTTGAATTTACCCATCGGCGTTTTAGTCGGAGTGAACTTATTGGTTACCCGGAGATGCTGGCGTTCATTGGTGACAGTGTAGTTAAAGACGTTGGGGGTTTCGGGGTGGTTTTGAAGCAGGTCTCCCTGCTGGTTTTTGCGGATGTGATAGTGCCACCTATAGTCAACAGCCTGCACGTCTTTTTCAGTAAAACTGCACTGTGCGCCCACCGGGATGTTGTTGACGGGTTGCGAGGGAGTGCCATCGCTCTTGATTGTCACATCACCGTCGTAGTCTTTCCCTGCAGTGGTACAGGTGTAGTGAACCGTGAATTCGGGGAACTGTTTCTTCAGCTCAGCGATTTCTGCGTCTTTACCCTCTGCAACATGTGCGCCATCTTCCGTCATGACCGCAATGACCTTGTCAAAGTAAAAACCACCAGTCGGCTTTGGGGTGTTGGTCAACGTCACGCCAATATTGCGGTCTGGCACCGTAGTAACGGTTATCTTTGACGAACCAGCCCCCTCGAGATTCGGGGCGTCGGAAGTGTTCGTTGCAGTGAACTGCGGAGCGTCATACTTGACAGCACTATCTTGAGGTATGACCTCCTCCAAGGTGACCTTGGAGCCAGCGGGCAGTTCCTTGTTTCCCTTCACCACGTCACCATTAAGAGGAACATTCAGAGTGTAGGTTTCATCGAATTTATCGTCAGGAGAATCAACAGTCACCTTAACGGGGAATTTCGTTCCATCCGTGAGCCACTCCGGGCGTGTCGCAGCAGGATTGAGCACTTTCTTCAGCTCAAAAGTGCCACGATTTACACCAGTGATGGTGCCGCTAGCATCCTGTTTAAATTCGGAAACTGCGGTTGACTCAAGTGCTGTACCACGCAGGCTGGCCTTATTTGAAATATCAGTGTTTTTAGCGGGGATGGCACCGTCTGCGAAAGTTGATCATGTAAGACACTTGGTAGAAGCGATCAGCCTTCCAGCCGTCATTTGGACGCTTCAGGGTAATAACCTGCTTGGTTTCCCCCGGATGAATATTCTGCTCGTACGCAAGAGGCTTGCCCTTGAATCGCGGGTCATCCAGCTGGTCTTCGGTGTATTCTACGGCGTATTCGCCTCCATTTTTGATAAACTTGTGCCCAACATCACCGGCGACAAGCGTCAATTCATCTTCAATCACAACATCGCTATTGATATTGTGTTTCACCAGCTCAGAGCCAGGAACCGAGATGGTCCAGCGGGCGTGAATTTTGTCGGATTCAGCCCAGCCTTCTTTCGAAAATGTCGTTGGCGCAGTGTAATCGGCCCCGATAATTCCATCCTGGTCATCGTCACCAGGCAGACGAACAACCTGTGACACGCCATCGATCTTGAAGGTGATCTCTTTGGATTTCTGGGCTTTGGCAACCTGCACCTGCACCTCGAACATCCCGTGGACATTATCTTTGTTCGAGAACTTATCATTAAAAGTACAGGTGACAATTCTAGTGCCGCTATCGGCATTACACGTTCCACCAACAAGGCCGTCCGCGTCTCTTAGCTCAATACCTTGATCCGAGCCCAGTTTCAATACGTCCGGAAATTCCACAGAAAACTGCTGCCCGTTGCTCACGTTGCCCGCATACCAATCCCACCGAACGTGAACAAAGCTCAAGTTCTTAATGGGAGTGGTTTTGGACTCCACCCTAACATTATCTATCCTCACGGCCCCAGTGGCATGCGCCACTGGCTGATAAGTCAGCAGACTGGTGAGCACCAGAAGCAGTGAACTTACAATCGCGTAGATTTTTCGGCTCACCGAATAGCCCACAGCCCTCTCCTTTCTCTTGATACATACAAAAACCAGATGAGACCTACGGGCCGCTGACCTGACGAATTTCACAATCCCGACCAACACCATAAGCCACATAGTTCTTTAAGGATTTTATCAGTTTTTTGGGTCATGTCAACTAGGGGTCGTCCAGCGATTCAGTCGTATTCGCAGGAAAAACAGCTTTACATGCAAACATTTTAGCTCATCAAAAGCTTAATATATACTCAGATATGCCACGTGGTGAGCTGTATGGCATTTCCTTGCGTTCCGCCTCGCCTAGTCGAGGTCTGCCCCCTCCCCCAAAAAGTGACCGCCTCACGAGCGGCAATTTCAGAAACAGCAATGCAAAAGCCCGGCCCCTCCCCCACCGAAATGTGAGGACAGGCCGGGCTAAAGCGCCTAGAGCGTTAAGAAGCGCCGCTAGAACTCCCCGGTTACACGAAGGACTCCATCAACTAGGCGCGCCCCGGAATCAAGCAGCGCGGCAGCTTCTCGCTCCTTGGCAGCATCCCCGGTGCCGCCAAGGTTGCGGTCCACGGGCCGTTCGTACAGTGCGGCACCGCCGTGCATGGCGTCGAGAATGCGCCGCAGGCCAGCATTTTCGCGGGTGGTGGCAGCATCTTCCCACTCGGCGACACCGGTGGCACCGCGTTCTTCACGCACGGCCTCCACAAAAGCGGCCGGGTGAACAATAGCCACCAGCGCCGAGACGTGCCCGAAACCGAGGGAGGTGACAATACCTGCCTTCGGTGCGAAGCCTTCACCCGCGGCACCCAGGTCCAGGGGTTTGCGCAGCCACACCAGGCGCTGATGCTTGTTCAGCACCGGGTCCACGCAGTCCAGGGAGCGGTTGGCGGGCAGCAGCCCGGACCGCAGCACCTGGGTGAGCCCGATGATCTGAAATGCGGCGGCACCGCCCTTGGCATGCCCGGTCAGGGACTTCTGGGACACCACAAACAACGGGTTGCCCTCGCCGCGCCCCATGGCGGTGGCGAGGCGTTCGTGCAGGTCGGACTCGTTGGGGTCGTTGGCGGTAGTGGAGGTGTCGTGCTTGGAGATCACGCTCACCTCATCCGCATTCACACCCAGAGCGTACAGCGCCTTGGCCAGGCGGGAGACTTCCCCACCTTGCGCGGCACCCAGGGCGCCCAGGCCCGGCGCGGGATGGAAGTGTGCGCGCCGTCGGCAAAGGATTCTGCGAATCCCACCACGCCGAGGACGGGAAGTCCGAGGTCGGCGGCGATGGAGCCGCGGGTGAGCAGGATGGTGCCGCCACCTGCGGATTCGATGAATCCGGCGCGGCGTCGATCGTTGGCGCGTGAGAAGTAGCGCTCGTCGATGCCTTTGCCTTCGAGTTCGGCGGACGGCGCGGTGGCCGCCATGTCACCGAAGCCGGTGATGCCTTCGATGGACAGGTCGTCGAAGCCACCTGCGACCACGAAGTCGGCTTTGCCGAGCCTGATTTTGTCCATGCCTTCTTCCACGGAGACGGCGGCGGTGGCGCAGGCCGCAACGGGGTGCACCATTTGTCCGTAGCCGCCGATGTAGGACTGCATGACGTGCGCGGCGGTGACGTTGGGCAGGGCTTCCTGCAGGATGTCGTTGGCGCGGGGTTCGGCAAGCAGGCCGTCAACGTAGAGGAGCGCAGGGATTCCATGCCGCCCATGCCGGTTCCTTGTGAGGAGGAAACGCGGGTGGGATGGATGGAGCGCATGAAGTTCGGCGGGCTGAATCCGCTGGACAGGAACGCCTCGACGGTGCAGACGATGTTCCACAGGGCAACGCGCGGTCGAGGTTGTCCACCATGTCTGCGGGGATGCCGTAGACGCTGGGGTCGAATCCTTCGAGGGTTTGTCCGCCGACGAAACGGCTCATGGCCATGCGCCGGGGCACACGGATGGCGGAGCTCCGCATGGCGGTGACTATCCATTCGCCGGTTTCTTCGCTGTAGGCGGCGCTGGTGTTGTCGGGTTCGGAGTCGACGAAGGTGCGGGCCGCTTCCTGTCGCTGACGGTGAAGCTCAGGTCACGGTCCAGGTAGACGGTGGTGAGTTCGGGGGCAAGGTTGCTGACCATGCCGAAATCGTCGTGGTAGCGGCGCACACCGACGCGGCCTAGCACTTCGTCGTGGTAACGGTCGTAGATGCTTCTTCGGCAATCTCGGAACCGTCGGCATCGACCCAGCTGCCGTCTTCCCAGCTGATGAGTCCCATAGTCCAGGCGAGTTCGGTGACGCCGGCGGCGGAGAGGTCGCCGGTGAGTTCGGCGTCGAAACGCGTGCGGGCGGAGCCGTAGGGCTAAGCTCGCCGGCACCGACGATGACGATCATGTCGTCGAGTTTCTGGCTAACCTGCCCGGTGAAGTCGGGGTGGTGGCCTGGAAGCGTCGGTACGGGGTGGGCAGGGCGCGCACGGTGCGGGGTTCTTCGTCCTCGCTTGTCGACGCCGCGCCTGCCGCAGCATTCCGGGCCAGTTCCGCGAGGTTCACATCGGCATCGCCGAGGCCGCCGGTGTAGTCCACCGTCACGGGTTCGGTGGCGGCCTTGTCGCGCACGTCCTGGAAATGTTAGAGACCAGCAGCTTGGCGATGTCTTCAGTGGAGAAGGTGGTCACGCCTGCGGCTTCGACGGCCTCGACAAGCGGATCGTTGCCGCCCATCAGGCCGGTGCCGCGCACCCATCCGATGAGGGCGTGCACCAGGGAGGTGTTCTCGCCCCACACGGGTTCCGCATGCCAGCGGTTGACCAGTGCATCCAGGGCTGCCTTGGATTCGCCGTAGGCGCCGTCGCCGCCGAAACGGCCGCGGTTCGGGGAGCCTGGAATCACCACATGCAGGCGGCGTCCAACCTCCGTGTTCACGCCGATAGCGGACAGCCCGGCAATGAGGCGTTCCACGCTCCATAGCAGCAGGCGCATTTCCGTTTCGGCGCGCGGGCCAGCATCCGCCAGGGAGCCGGACACGCGGGGCGCGGCGAAGGGGAACAGCAGAGTGGGTACCAGGGCGGGCTTGAGCACTTTCTTCGCACCGTTGACGGTGGCGGTCTGCTCCGAGCCGACCCACTCGATCACGGAATCCAGGTCAGCGAAGGAACTCAGGTTCGCGGGTACGATCCACAGGGCAGCCTGGCCGCGGGCGTGCGTGCGGTACAGCTCCTTGTAGAAGGTCAGGCGCTCGTGGTTCAGGTTGGAGGTGGTGGCCACCACCGTGGCACCGCCGCCCAACAGCTCGCCTGTGACGGCAGCGGCAATGGAGTTCGGGGAGGCACCCGTGACCACGGCAACATCCTTGGCGTACGGCAGTGCGCTGGTATCCAGCGCCTGGGCCGCCAACTCATCCAGGCCCCAGTGCTTGGCCTGGCGGGCAACGGCCTCGCCGGCGCCGGTGACGTCCACGTCCTTGGCGTCCAGAACGCCGACGGCCACGCGGGCGATATCCTCGCGGGCGGACGCCCAGCGGTCATCTAGCAGCACAGCCTTGTTGGCATCGAATGCGGTGGCAACAAGGCGCGGCCAATCCGAGCCGAGTTCCTGAGCCACCACGTCGAAGATGGCGGCGTCGGCATCCTTATCGTCCAGGTTGACGGTGCGGTGCGGCTCCAGGCCCAGCTGCTGCAGGATCGTGCGGGCGGTTTCCGCCAGCACGCCGGCCTTGCCGGTCACCTGCTCGGCGTACTCGCCCAGCGCGGCGGAATCCACCACGCCACCAGAGCCGCCAGCACCGCCGGACGGCAACGCGACGGACACGCCGTGGTTCGCGGCGACCTGAGCCACCGCGGCGTCGATAAGCGCATCAAGCTCGCTGGCGCTGGAGGGTGCGATGGGGCTGAGTGTGGCCAGGTCGCCACCGCGCAGCGACGCGCCCTCGCGGGCACCAATGACCACGGCGGCGGTGACGTGATCCGCCCAGCCCTGGCCCAGCTGCCAGGTGCCGGTGACGCGCTCGGCAATGTAGGCGGGGCGCTTGCCGGTGGGACCGGTGATGCGGCGCAGGGCGTCGGCGGAAGCATCGGACAGGACCGGGCCGAAGGCCGTGTAGCCCTTGGCCATGCGGCTGACCGTGGCTTTCAGGTCGTTCAGTTCCGCGTCGGCGGCACCGTCAATGGCACCCAGGCCGAATTCCACGCCCAAATCCAGGAGCAACTGGTTGCGGCGTGAGGACACGCCCTCCACCAGGGTTTCAATGGAATCCGTGGCGGCCATCTGGTCGGGCGGACCTTCGTCCACACGGCGACCAGCATCTCTGTGCATCTGCGGGGGTGAACGGAATGTCCTCCGGACGGGGACCACCGGTGGCCGGGGCTGCGGTGAAAGCACCATCTTCCGTCGGAGCGGATGCTGCGGAGGTCACCGAGCCGGTTCAGGCGCGGCGGGGGCGCTTTCGGCGGGAGCTGCGTCATCGGCTTCATCAGCGTCGGTGGCCACCTCGCGTACCACCTCATCGGTGGCAAATACCACGCCGCGCTCACGCTCGACGTTCAACACCTCAATGTCCACGTCCGCGTACTGCGGAGGGTGAGGGTCTGCCCATCATGTTCGCAATAGTCGGTGCGGAACCCACGCCGACCTCGACGAAACGGTCCACACCCAGGGTTGTCAGCGCCAAGTCCTGGGTTTCAATCCAGCGGACCGGGGAGGCGAACTGCCAGGCCAAAAGCTCAATCAGGATTGTGCGGGCAAGCTTCTGCTCGTTCTTGGCGGCCGCGTCGAAATCAGCCAGAATCTCATCCAGCAGCGGCGAGGACACGACCTCCTCCATGGACTCCACGAATTCCCGGGTCAGCTCGAAGGGCGGGCGACCAGGTTCGGAATGTAGCGGCCCACCAGCACATCCAGATCCACGGTGTCCGGCAGCAGCGAATCCAGGTGGGCGCGGAAATCGGCCACACCATCGCGCAGCACCGACGAGTGGAACGGCACATCAATGCCCGGGATCATGATGAAGGAACGCTGGCCGGGGGCCATCTCCTCCGCAGCCTCACGCAGCGCCTTCAGCCCGGCGCGCGTACCGGCCACCGCGTACTGAAGCCCGGCGAGGTTGTAGTTCACAATCTCCAGGAATTCGCCCGATTCCTTGGAAATATTCGCCACGAAGTCAAACACGTTGTCCGCGGTCAGCCCCATCTTGTTGGGGCGCAGGGCAGCCAGGCCGTAGTTGGAGTTGCCTTCGGCATCGCGATCCACCAGGCGGTGCATGGTCAGCCCGCGGCGGTACACGATCTCCACCACGGATTCCAGGGACAGCACACCGGCGTAGGCGGCCAGCGCGTTGTATTCACCCACGGAATGCCCGGCGAAGAAGGCGCGCTGGTTCAGGGCACCCGCTTCCCGCATTTCCGCGACCTGCGCCACACCCAGGGTGGCCATGGCCACCTGCGTGAACTGCGTGAGGAACAGCACGCCCTTCGGGTGGTGGAACTTCTCCCCTGACCACTACCTCGGTGGGGTTGTTCTTCACGATCTCCAGCACGGAGAATCCCAGCTTGGCACGGGTGTGTCGATCCGCCCGGTCCCACACTTCCTGGCGGCCTTTGGAGTTCTTGCGGGCTTCCATGCCCATGCCTTGGGACTGGATGCCCTGGCGGAATGCGTAGAACGTCACGGGTGCCGCCATCACTGCGGTGGCCTTGAGCACGAGGTTTCCGTCAACGGTGGCGGTGATTTCCCGCACCTCGCCGCATCCGGGGCGATTATCGACGCCCGCGCGCTCAACCCAGGAAGTCGATGCTTGCGCCCGGCATGATCGGGGCCAGCATGGTGGTGTGTGATTCCACGACGCGGTTCGGCGCGGTCGTGGTGGTGTCGTCGCTGTACCCGGCGGCGGCGATGAGTTCCGCGAGTGCGAGGTCCACATGCCGTGCACAATCACGCGTTGGGAAGGCCAGCCAGGTGCGCGGCCGTCTCGGAGACGTGGATGGGGTTGCGGTCGCCGGAAACCAGCGCGAAGGACAGCATGCTTTCCGGTGCGGTGACCGTGGTGAAAGCGCGCGAACGACCTGGGGTGTCAATCACGCTCGGCAACGCCGAGGAATGGTGCAGGCGGTGCTGGTGCCACGGCGGCCACGAATGGCAAAACGCTCCGACAGGGTGGCCAGGCGCGTGCCGTCCGCATCAATTTCTGGCGCGAACCAGGATGAGGCGACCAATGTTGGTGTCCTTCACCTCGTCGGTGTGCGCCGTGATGGTCAGCTCGCGGTGCCTTCGGGAGGGTGTCCGCGAGTTTGATGTGATGCTCCACATGCACCAGGCTCAGCATGCCCTCACACCACGGAATCCCTGTCGGTGCTGGAACACGGCATTCCGCACAGCCGCGAAAATGGCGGGCCAGGCGTGTCCAACCAGCACGTCCGAGGCGGTGCCGCTTGCAGTCAAGCTGGTCGGCAGGAATGCGGCGGTGACGTTGTTGTAGTCGGCGGTCTGGGCGGCGTCGATACGCGTGGTCCAGGTGGCCGTGCCGTCCTTCACCTCGGCGAGCGTGCCACCGGCGGCGATGCGGGTGAGTTCCGCCATCGCGGCCTCCGCATCGGCCTGGGTGACCTGCGGGACAGCGCCATCAGTGTCGGTGAGGGTGAAACGAATGGTCAGGTCAGCGGTGGTGCCAAAAGCCGTGGAACCCGCCAGCGGCACGGTCAGCACGGCGTGGTTCTCGTCCTCGGTGACAAGCTGTGCGCCCGTCGGAGCGTGCGACGCTTCAGAGCATCCTCGGTGAGCGTCCACGCATGTGTATCGCCCAAGCGCTCGATCACGGAGGCAGTGTTGCGGCCAGCCCAGTAGGTGCCCGCAGCGTTAATCACGCGCTCCACCGGAGTGGTGGTCACGTCTTCCGCAGAAACGCCCAGCTCTTCGAGGCGCTTGACCGACGCGGTATTGAAGCGACCCAGCAGCTCAGCCACCGGCTCGTCCACCTTCGTGATGCCCGCAACGGCGGCGGGGCCGGGAATGATGCACACGGCATCGGCGTCGTAGCGGGCGTCCTGGGCCTGCTACAGGGAATCCGAACGCCACCAGCGGCGCACGTCGTTATCGATCACCGGCACGAAATTCACCGGCTTACCTGGGTGCGGGCCACTGCAGGAACCACGCCATCCGCCGGGTGCAGCACATCCGTGGCGGCCTGCGGGTATTCCTCCACGAGGCGAGCCACGGCCTTCGGCGGGCTCATCCTGGGCGAGCGTAATCAGCGGGTGAACTCCCATGGTCCTGATCCGTCAGGCGGGCTTCCACGCGCTCCAGCATCTGAGTAAAGCGGTTAAACCAGGAAACGTCGGTCCAACCCTTGTCAGTGGTCTCAGTGCTGGCGGTCTCAGTGTTGGTGGTCGGCCCGGACAGCTCCAGGTAACGCTTCAGCCACTGCTCATAGGTCATGGCCTCCACATCGCCGAAATACGGCTTCGCAGGTCTTGGCAATCGCCGCACGATCTCCTCGCGGCGGGCCTGCACGGCCTTCATCGCCCGCGACCTCATCCAACAAACGGCCAGCCTGGGCGGCGGAATTATCAATCTCATGAATATCCGCACCCAACTGCGAACGGCCCGACGCCATGCCGTTAACGGCGGAACCGGCACCCCACCCAGGAATCCACGCCCTTGGTGTCCGCCAGAAGCTTCTTGACCTGCGGAGACGTCTTCGCCTCCTTGGTAGCCATCGCTGCGGTGCCCACCAAAACGCCAGTCCACCGGCATCTTCGGCAGATCGTAGGACAAACGCCCACTCACCGCTGATGTAATCCGCGGCGCGCTCCGGGAGTGCCAATGCCACCGCCCACCACCAACACCGCGTTCGCCGTGCTGACGAATCTCGTCATACGTGGCAATCAGCAGGTCATCCAGATCCTCCCATGAATGGTGGCCACCCGCCTTACCACCCTCAACCTGGATGATCACCGAATATCCGGCACCTGACGCGCCACGTCGGGCACTTTCTTGATGTGCTTGACCGCGCCGGGCGAAGCACACCCACGGAAGCCATTGGCGCGCGGCCCTGATCAGGGCGACGGCGTCGTCGCGATCCGGCATGCCGGCGGTAACCACCACGCCATCAATCGGCGCGCCGCTCTCGCGGGCGCGCTTGACCAGGGCGCTTGCCGCCGATCTGCATCTTCCACAGGTATGGGTCCAGGAACATGGAGTTGAACTGCGCGTTCACGCCCGGATTGAGCAGACCCGTCGCTTCTCAATGTTCGACCCAGGATCTCCGGGTGACCTGTCCCCACCGGCCACTCGCCCAGTGGCCCGCGTTCGCCGCCGCGGCCACGATCTCCGGGTCCACGGTCGTCGGTGCGTCGCCGCCCGCCAGCATCATCGGCGAACGACCCGTCAGGCGGGTGAACTTGGTTTCTACTGGTGCCCGTCTTGTGACTAGTTTCGGCGCGAATTCCGTCCACTTCTTCGGCAGAGTCGGCCCCATGCCCGGATCGACAACAGCGCCTGACCGTCGTTGGTCACGCACACCGCGAACGACAACGCTCCCCGCCCCTGGGCCACAGCATTCGTCAGCTTAACGACGCCCCCGTCAGGCCCCACGTCCAGCAGCCACCGCACTCCCGCATCAATGGCCTGATTCACCTGCTCAACCCAGTCCTCACAATCACAGCACGTCGCGGCGCATTGCTCGGCCAGTTCCTCGTTTAGGCCACAGGCTTTTCGCCCACTCCACCACCTGATCCACCGCAGGCCGTATTGCCGGGTGGTGGAATGCAATCCCAGTCGTCCAGTGGGTTAAACACCGGGGCGAACGGTTTACCGCCGCGGCCTCCTTATTCGCGATAGCCTGCATCCCCAGCGGCGCGCGCCTGCGGGAAGGGACTGTACCCGCTGCACATCATCCGGCGACCGACCACCACAAACGAATCCCGGGTGTTGCGCAGACCGATGATGGGGCGGTTGCATCGTCGGCGGAGTCGGCTGTTGTGGCGGCGATGGCCTCCTCCAGCTGCTCCTGAGTAACCCTGCACCGAGACCATCGACCCAGCTCGCCATTACGGATCGTCCGTACCCGAGCAGTATGCACGCCAGCGGCACCGATCAACTCAGCGATAGCCAAGATCTCCGCAGCCTGCGTCAAATCCTTCAGCAGATGCACGCCCAGTAGCACCCTGGGAATGACCGATGGTGACGGCGCTTTTTCCAGGCTCAGGCGCTGCGCCTCAGGGTATCCAGCGTGGCCAGCTGCGAGACGAAAATGCCCGCACGCTCAGCACGGCCTGCGAGATATCGAACGCCGGATCGTCGTCGTTTGACGCCCAATCCACTGGGTCAAAACCGAAGGGGCGGGCGGCAGTCAGTTCATCCGCCACCGGCTCGGTTAACGACGCCGCACGCTCCACAATGCTGTTCACATTGAAGCCAGCACCAGCAGCGACCGCCTCCCGCAACGTCTTCAACCAGTTAAAACCCCTGGGCGAAAAACACCAAGGAAAAGGTTGCTCACCAAATTTTCTGCGACCAGACGATCCCGGCTAAAAGTGTGCTGATGATCAGACACGTAACACTCCGCTCCTGTAGTCGTTGGTAGTCGTGCGCGCACAGACGTCCGCTAGTTTTGGTCAACAAATGTGCGACAAAATGCTGAGAAAGCGTCATCTTTACATAACAAGGCGGCTGTGGATGATATGCATTATCCCGAGGTAGTTCGTTTCGTTAGGAAAAACGTGCTGCTCAGAGCGTTTTACGAAAACCCTAGAAATATCTCGATCGTGTCTCGAAGGCGCCCATATGGGGTGTGAATTGAACGGTGTGAATGAGGCGGCATGTCGCGGGCTGACGGCGCGGAAGGCGGGGCGTCGACAAGCGGCAGTGGCTCGTAGTGCCGGCCAGCTACAGCGTGGCAGCGAGGGCGGCGCGGGCACGTCCAGACGCGATAACGGATCCGTCGTGGACACACCGACGCCCGGCGACGGCAGGAACTGGTGACACGACGACGGGCCCTCTACATCCACCTCCTGCCGACGGCGTAATCCCCCTCCACAGCGCAATACCATCCAGATGACGCGAAATACTCATATATGGTGCCATGCGACGGTGGGTTCAGTGGCGTTGGGGTGAGGT
>BNJU01004578.1_pt1 | contig 41556 bp, 47 predicted proteins | sample 8539281 | NCBI WGS metagenome assembly BNJU01 (sample SAMD00202456, study PRJDB9452) | human saliva metagenome | isolation source: human saliva | place: Japan
ACAAAGTGTGTTTGTGACTCTTTCTTCTAAACTGATACTCTTCGAAAAATCAACTCAAACCATCACTCCTGCCTATGCCGTATATGGTTACTGACTTCGTCAGTTTTATCTACAACCTCAAAGCAGTGCTTTGAGCAGCCTGCGGCTAGCTTCCTAGTTTGCTTTTTGATTTTCATTGAGTATGAATCTTACCATATCATCTATGTGATAAATCGGTAACTCGAATGACTTGGTCCACTTGCTCCCAAATGAGAGGATTGTGGGTCACACAATAATAGTTCGATTCGGATTTTTAAAGATTCTAGGATAGAAAGTAATTCCTCAGAGTTTTTGGGGTCTAAAGAAGCGGTTGGTTCATCTGCGAGGATCAAAGGCGGATCCTTTAAAATTATCTTCGCTAGTGCAAACGTTGTGCTTCTCCTCCTGATAATTCAAAGATAGGTTGCTTTAAATCTAAATAGAGAGGTTAACACGGTTTTAGAGCTTGTTTCATCAAAGAGATTTTCTCTTTTTCTTTCAACTTTTTACCAACTAAACCCAGATTGAGATTCTCTTTGACGGTTTGGCTTTCGATTAAGCCAAAATCTTGAAATAGGTATCCTAAGTAATCTCTAAAGAAAACAGAAGGCTTGATGTCCTTAAGAGAAGTACCATCATAGATGATTTGTCCCTTTGTCATATGGCTCTAATCGTCCAATCATATTCAAAGAGTGTTGTCTTACCACAGCCACTTGTACCAATTAGAGCATAAGTCCCACCTTCAAAATGAAGATTCGTATCTGAAAATGAGCTGACGGCTTCATTTTTAGATATATTCTTTAGTTCAATCATCCTATTTTCCTTTCATAATTGTCATAGAAACACGAGATTCTTTATGAGCTTGACGGTAAAGCGTCAAAACTGCACTAGCTAGAAAGACTAATAAAGTGAGCAAGCCAATCACCAAGTCTCGACTGCTTAAAATAAAGAGACTAGCACCAAATACAAAACTGGCAAATTGACTAACCATATACTGAGCATGTGTTTCAAAATCGTAAAGCCCTAGAAATTCGTTTAATCAAGATATCTCGAGCAGATTGCTCGAAATATAGAGATTGACAGAAAAGAGTAACAAGGAACTAGCTATTCCAACAATAGCTCCTAGGATTAAAGTTGCTGTTTCAGTTTGAACTTCATTATAACGAGTTAGATAAACACTTCTTCCTTCTTTAAGATAAGATACTTGCTCATAAATTCCAGCTTTCTTCAAGAGTTCTAGCCCACTCTCATATCCTTTAATAAAGAGTTGTTTTCCAGCATTGATAGACCAAATAGACTTGGAAATGATACTATCACCTGTAGATGTTGGAGTAAATACAACTAAAATCGGATCAGTCAAATACTGAGTGGATACGGGATTCTCACCGTTATTATAAACAAACCGCTTTTCTCCAGTTGGAAGATAGCTAACAATCGCTCTCATTTCGTACTCTAAAGGAGCACTTGCCTCCTCACCAGATTTTCCATAATAACTCAATTTTTCTTCAAAAACTTTCTTAAGTTCTACTTCTCGAGAGCGCAAATGTTCTGGGAGCAAGAGGATAAACTCACCTTTTTGGAGATGGGCTAACTTCTGTTTGGTCTCAGCAGCTACTACGACCTTTTCCTTCTCCAAATAACTGGGACTAACATAGAGCGTATTAGCATCTGGACTATAGGTATCCAGTGTCTCTCCCTGTTCATTTTTTCCTTGAGGATTTGCAAAATGAATGAGATTATCTTTTACAAATAGAGCCTGTTCTTTTTCAACTGCTTCTTTGGAAAATTCATACCACCTATTCTGATTTTCTGTATCTTTTACTCTATCACCTAAGCCAAAAGAAATTTGATAATAATCTGCTCTGTCCTGCCATGCTTGTTTTGAAATTTCAAGTTCTTTCAATCGTTGGTAAGACGTCAAACCTGTCTTAACAGCGTAGCCTACTGTAAAACAGCTACTAACTGACACAATGGTTATCATCAAGCGTTTAGGGTAATCTCGATAATAGTGAAACTACTGCTTTGTAACTCAAACTCATTAGATAAAGGCAGTAGTAAAATTGAAATACCCAATAAAACAACAGATAGAAACTAATCAAAACTATAGGTGGCTAACAGATAGGATAAAACAAACCTTGACTAAAAGAACGACTCCCCCACCTAGGAAGGAAAGGAGGGCTGATAGAAGGAGCCACTTGATATCAGTCGATAAAGAATGCCACAATGGATAGAGAGTCTGACCAGAAAAAGGTTTTATACCTGCTGCTCTCATTTTCCTTAATCGAGTGATAATCTACAAAAGCAAAGAAAAGATAAGCCAAAGTATTGCTAAACTAATTAAAAATAAAGGAATTAGTAACATTCTAAAAGCAAGAGAATGAGAGGTGTCTTTCGGTCGAGTGGCTTTATAACCTCAAATCTCCTAATTTATCAGTAAAGCTTTTTCTTTCGACAAAGGAGCCTGATAAAAGGAGATAACTATTTCAGTGGATCACTACGTTCACGACTTTCTTGACTAGCTTCTTGGAATTCTTTTTGGTAAAGTTCCTGACCATAAGTTGCATAAGTAAAAGTGAGTCGTCCCATCTACTCGGCTCTACAATTCTTCGCAGCTATTAAACTCTGTTCTGGGTTTGCAAATTCTCAATTCCTGTTCAAAATATCTCACGCGTCGGTTCCTGAGTATCCTTTTTGACACGAAGTAAGGAGACAGAATCATAGCTGCATACAAATATTGTGGGCACGTAAGACAATAATCCAAAGCAAGGAAGAAGCTGGAGCTGATAATAATATGAATAGTTTCTTCATAGTAGACTCCTTGTATCAAGAGAATAATCCTATAGAAAAATATTTATCTTTGTAAATTCTTAGAATTATCTAGTTTAATCAATCTCACACCTGAACAACAGACAAGACCTTCAAAAAGTCTCTTCGAACCGCGTCAACGTCGCCTTGCCGTAGATATAGTAGCTGACTTGTCAGTCTTATCTCAGCTCAAAGCAGTGCTTTGAGCAACCTGCAACTAGTTTCCTAGTTTGCTCTTTGATTTTCATTGAGTATAAATTTAATCCTTTTCTTATTTTGAAAACGAGTTTCTTATAACCAGTATCATCACTTTCTATATAATCTATCAACATATTTTACCAAGATATCATTAGTAATGAATTTTACAGTTCCTAAAATAGATGTCATTAGCGGATTTTATTCAAGTTTTTCCCCATTCCTTACTATCGCAAGCAAAAAGAGATGATGTTAACTAAAAAGCAATTCAAACTATTGTGATAATTTCTACACAAAAAGAGGCCGAAAACTCTCTCTATCTTTTTACTTTTACACCGACATGAAGGTAATATCTCGCAAGCTAAGTATGCTAGGAAGAGCATAGCGATTGCGATAAGAAATTCTGTCGGTAGCTGAAAAATTTGAAGGATAGACAACATAGCAAAATCAAAAGTGCTACGAAAAGCAAAAGACGACAAGGACGATATTGACTGTCCCTTTAATGCTTTCTGGTGTCGCAAATACATAGAGTAGTAATAAGAGGATTCCTATGATTAAATAAACCATCTTTATCTCTTTCTAGCTCTTATTCAGCTGATTTTTTCTTCTTGTTAGCTTTCTCACGCTCTGCCTTGTTAAGGATTTGTTTACGCAAACGGATAGACTCAGGCGTTACTTCCATGTACTCATCGTCGTTCAAGAACTCAAGAGACTCTTCAAGTGTCAAGATACGAGGTGTCTTGATAACAGCTGTTTGGTCCTATAGTAGCTGAACGAACGTTAGTCATTTGTTTTTGATAGTGATGTTAACTGTCAAGTCATTTTCACGGAGTTTTCACCGATGATCATTCCTTCATAAGCCTCAGTACCTGGGTTGACAAAGATCGTACCACGTTCTTCGATAGACATGATTGAGTAGGTTGTAGCCTTACCAGCATCGATAGAAACAAGGGCACCACGGTGACGACCACCAATTTCCCCTGGAATCAATGGCTAGTATTGGTCAAAGGTATGGTTCATGATACCGTAACCACGAGTCATTGACAAGAACTCAGTTGAGTATCAATCAAACCACGCGCAGGAACAAGGAAGACCAAACAGAGTTTGACCGTTACCAGTTGAAATCATATCAACATTTCACCCGTTTACGTTCAGAAAGGCTTTTGGATAACAGATCCTTAGTATTCTTCTGGAGTGTCGATTTGTACACGTTCAAAATGGTTCACATTTAACACCGTCGATTCTTTTACGATAACCTCTGGACGAGATACTTGAAGCTCATAACCCTCACGACGCATTGTTTCGATGAGATTGACAAGTGCAATTCTCCACGTCCTGAAACAGTCCATTTATCTGGTGAATCAGTTGGGTCAACACGAAGGGAAACGTCTGTTTGCAATTCTGCTTGCAGCGTTCTTCACTGCCGAAGTCACCCCATGTTACCTTCTTGCAGCAAATGGTGAGTTGTTAACCAAGAAAGTCATTTGAAGGAGTTGGCTCATCGATGTGTAGGATTGGAAGAGCTTCTACTGCATCTGTCGGAGTAATGGTTTCACCGACAAAGATATCTTCCATACCTGAAACGGCAATCAAGTCACCTGCTTTGGCTTCTTGGATTTCACGGCGTTCCAAACCAAAGAAACCGAAGAGTTTTGTAACACGGAAGTTCTTCGTTGTACCATCTAGTTTAGAGAGGGTAACTTGGTCCTCAACCTTAACAGTACCACGGAAGACACGTCCGATACCGATACGTCCAACGAAGTCGTTGTAGTCCAAAAGTGAGACTTGGAACTGCAAAGGCTCATCTGAGTTATCTACTGGAGCTGGGATATGGTCGATAATCGTGTCAAAGATTGGTGCCATAGTAGCTTCTTGGTCAGCTGGATCATCTGACAATGAAGAAGTTCCGTTGATCGCTGAAGCATATACCACTGGGAAGTCAAGCTGGTCATCATCTGCACCAAGCTCGATGAAAAGTTCCAATACTTCGTCCACTACTTCTGCTGGGCGAGCTGATGGTTTATCGATTTTGTTAACAACCACGATTGGGACAAGGTCTTGTTCCAGAGCTTTTTCAATACTGAAACGAGTTTGTGGCATTGTTCCTTCGTAGGCATCTACGACCAAGACAACACCGTCAACCATTTTCGCATGATACGCTCAACTTCTCCACCGAAGTCCGCGTGTCCTGGTGTGTCCATGATGTTGATACGAGTTCCGTTGTAGGCAACAGCTGTATTTTTAGCAAGGATGGTGATTCCACGCTCTTTTTCGATATCGTTTGAGTCCATAGCACGCTCTGCCAATTCAGTACGTGTCATCAGCGTTTCTGATTGTTTCAATAATTCATCAACGAGGGTTGTTTTACCGATGGTCAACGTGGGCGATAATCGCAATGTTGCGGATATCTTCTCTTAATTACGTCTGGTTTCACTCTATAATATTCAAAATTTTCTTCCCGAACGATTGTACTGCTGGTACAGGTAAATAACGTAACTCAGCAAATTAATGTTTTCACTGTAACAACGCATCAGCCTTTTCAAACCGACGACTTGTAAGATAGGCACGGTGTGGTTTTAGATAATTTATTATTAAAGAAAAGTTGGCCGAGGCGTAGGCAAGCCTTCAGGGAAATTCTGGTCGATGGTTTGGCCGCCCTGGCTCAGGGGCCTCGATACGGGTCTGCAAGAACTCCTCTTTCAAAGGCCAAATCATTTCGAGCTATGAGCACACCATATATTGCCAGCCTGCTGGTGTCCGTTACAGCCAATAAGACGAGGAACTGGCACAATATGGACCTGTCACTGACATCAGTCTGGCAATATGCCGTCGTGACTGGACCGAGATCTGACGGGATCCTCGCCGATATTAACGTTCCTTGGGCTTTCGGCTCCTCCATCCCCAATATCATGTCATTAAAACTTATCGGGTTGAGATTATTGGACTTCCAGCTGACTACATATCAAGCATTTCAAAATTCTTTTGGTGGCACTATCTGTAAACCTGGGGCAGAGATTTATCTGTGATCCTTCCTCAGTCAAAACCTCTATTACCATTTCCAGAGAAATTTCATCAGTAAAAAAATGTTCTCTCCAGTTGGTGTCAAAGGTAACTCCTCAAACAGTTCAGTTCGGTGGTTCATTAGACCAGAACAGCAGAAGTCAATACCGTCCCTTAAACCAAGAGGAATTGAAAATCATTAAAAAAATCACTTAGAGAAAAAGTGGATAAAACAAAAAGCTTTATGTTTAAAGCTTTTTTGTTTATTGCTATCTAAAAAAATACTGCGACGGCTACAATCCAGTTAAGTACAGAAACCACAAGTCCTACGATGTTGAGAATTTTTTTCTGTTTTATAGTCTAGTCCAGATTCTTTTTGGTATGAAAAAAAGCCAAGACCAATCCTATGATCCCCAAAATCAGGCCTACAATTGGAAATAACAAACCAAGAATAATCGACAAAATACCCACAAAAAGTGGATTTTTCTTCTTTTCTTTCATGTTCTAAGAACTCCTTAAATTTTTATACAAATTAATTATACTATAAAACAATAGCTTCATCCTATCATTCGACTAATTTGGAAATAAGGTTAGCTAGTCTTCACTTTTCCTTTCCAAGAATCCAAACCATAAGAAAGGATATAAATCTCAGAAAAACCTTGTTTTTTCAAGTAAAGGGCTGCATTTGTGACACGTTGCGCACGTTGGTTTTCGTAAAGAAGGACAGGTTTATCCTTACGAAGGGCTGCAAGACTAGTCTTCAACTGACTTGAAGGAATATTGCGAGCCCCAAGAATATGTTTTCTGTGGAATTCTGCTGGGTCGCGCAAATCAATCAATTGACCCGTACGAATCAAGGCTTCAAACTCCTCATTGTCTACAATTTTAGCCGCACGGCGAATACGAAGATAGTTAAAGCCCATCCATGCCAACATTGCTAGTATAAGTGCCCACAAAATCCAAGTAACCATTAGTTCTTTTCTCCATTTTTCTCAATATAATCCAATTCTACCTTGTGCTCTCTGCGAAGAACTGCTTCTGCTTCTAGATAGTCTAATTTGTCCATCAGCCCTGCATCGTAAATCCGAGAGAGTTCCAACTTCATCAGTTCAATATCATATAAGCGTTTTCCCATGTAAACAATAATACCAAATCGTTTGAGGAATTGCTGCACATCATAGAATGTTTTCATAAGACCCATTCTAGCAAATTTTTGTGTTTTTTTCAAGAAGAGACTCACACAATACTCCTGATTTTCCTATCTTCTTTGGCGATTCTGAGGCAAGTGTGGTACAATAAAAACATGAGAATTCAACAATTACACTATATTATCAAAATCGTCGAAACTGGCTCCATGAATGAAGCAGCCAAGCAACTCTTTATCACCCAACCGAGTCTTTCCAATGCAGTAAGAGATTTGGAAAATGAAATGGGCATTGAAATCTTTATCCGCAATCCCAAGGGCATTACCTTGACCCGTGATGGGATGGAGTTCCTCTCTTATGCCCGTCAGGTTGTCGAGCAAACTCAGCTTCTGGAGGAACGTTATAAAAATCCTGTCGCCCACCGCGAACTCTTTAGCGTTTCATCTCAGCACTATGCCTTTGTGGTCAATGCCTTTGTCTCTCTACTCAAGAAAAGTGATATGGAGAAATACGAGCTCTTCCTTCGTGAAACTCGTACTTGGGAAATTATCGACGACGTCAAGAACTTCCGTAGTGAGGTCGGTGTCCTCTTCTTAAACAGCTACAACCGTGATGTTTTAACGAAAATGCTGGATGACAACCACCTGCTGGCTCACCATCTCTTCACAGCGCAACCGCATATCTTTGTCAGCAAGACCAACCCTCTGGCAAAGAAAGACAAGGTCAAACTGTCTGATTTGGAGAATTTCCCTTACCTCAGCTATGACCAAGGGACACACAACTCCTTCTACTTTTCAGAAGAAATTCTTTCTCAAGAACACCACAAGAAATCCATCGTGGTCAGTGACCGTGCCACCCTCTTTAATCTCTTGATTGGTTTAGATGGTTATACCATTGCGACAGGGATTTTGAACAGCAACCTCAACGGAGACAATATCGTTTCTATCCCACTGGATATTGATGATCCAATTGAGCTGGTCTATATCCAGCATGAAAAACCAGCCTATCTAAGATGGGCGAACGCTTTATCGACTATCTCCTAGAAGAAGTCCAGTTTGATAGTTGAGAAATGATAAGAACCAATATGTAGGCTAGCAACAACCTGCACATTGGTTCTTTTTACTTATAATTAAAAGTCTCCCCTGCCAACTTATCAGCTAGCTTGGGAAAGAGGGTATAAAATTTGTGGGCCAAGTTCAACAAGACAGGGAGATTGAGTTCTCGTTTATTTTTTCCTATAATCTTGACAATCTTTTTAGCCACTGCATCTGGTTCTAGCAGGAAACGGTCAACCGATTTGAGATAGGTTCCATCTGGGTCGGCCTGGTCAAAAAATCCTGTACGAATTGGTCCTGGATTGACCGTCGTTACATAAACACCGTAGGACATGAGTTCGAGGCGCAGAGCATTTGAAAAACCAATGGCCGCAAACTTAGTGGCTGAGTAGAGACTAGACTTGCCAGTAGCAATCAAACCTGCCATACTGACGATATTGATGATATGACCTTTTCGACTTTCCTTCATTCGAGCCGCAAGACGACGAGACAGATTCATTAGGGCAAAGGTATTGACCTCGAACATCTGATGAATATCTTGGTCGGAAATCTGGTCAAATTCCTCAAAAATCCCGTAACCAGCGTTGTTTATCAAGACATCAATCTTGCCATAGCGGAGATGGAGGTCTGCTACCAGAGTTTCTAAGGCTGAGTCATCGGTAATATCGATTTCAATCAATTCTGCATGGGGATGGTTTCTGTAGAGTTGGGCTAATTTTTCCTTATTTCGACCAAGCAAGATGAGTTGGTCATTTGGCAGGAGTTTGACCATCTCTTGTGCTAGGCTACCGCTAGCTCCAGTAATGAGAATAGTAGGCATACTTATCCTTTCTGTGACTGCTAGATTTCCACTTCTTCCAAGTCTTTGACCACATGGACATTTTCAAAAACACTAGCAGCATCTTTCTTGAGTTTGCTAATATCTTTGAGAGGAAACGGGCACTGATATGGTTGAGCAAGAGGCGTTTGGCACCTGCTTCTACCGCTACTTGTGCAGCTTGCATGTTAGTAGAGTGGCCATGGTTACGAGCAATTTTTTCATCACCCTTGCCATAAGTCGATTCATGGACAAGGACATCGGCATTGACAGCCAGACGCACACTGGCATCCGTTTTTCGAGTGTCTCCTAAAATAGTGATAATCTTACCTGGACGTGGAGCTGAGATATAGTCAGCTGCCTTGATTTCAGTACCGTCTTCGAGAACAACATCCTGGCCGTTTTTAATTTTTCCAAAAAGCGGGCCAAATGGGACACCTGCCGCCTTGAGTTTTTCAGCATCTAGCGTTCCTTCCAAGTCCTTTTGAATGACACGATAGCCAACACAGAAAATAGTATGATCCAGCTCCTCTGCATACACAGTGAATTTATCGGTCTCAAGGATTTTTCCTAGAGAATCTTGGTCAAACTCATGAAAATGAATACGGTAAGGCAGGCGAGAACCTGACACACGTAGACTGGTTAAGACAAAGGACTTGATCCCTTGCGGTCCATAGATTTCCAAATCTGTCTGCTCTTCATTGGCCTGAAAGGCACGACTAGAAAGGAAACCTGGCAAGCCAAAGATGTGGTCTCCATGCAGGTGGGTGATAAAGATTTTGCTGACCTTACGTGGTCGAATTGTGGTTTCCAGAATGCGATTTTGCGTACCTTCTCCACAGTCAAAGAGCCAGACTTCGTTAATCTCGTCCAAGAGTTTCAGGGCGAGACTGGAGACATTGCGGGCTTTAGAGGGCTGACCAGCCCCCGTTCCTAAAAATTGAATATCCATTCGATACTTTCTAATTAATCAATATATAACATAGCTATGCGATTTTCCGATCGGAAATAGCGCTTGCCAGAAAAAGCTGTGGCTTCTTGTAATAACTCCTCTTGGCTGTAACCTTTAAGACGCTTGCGACCATCAGACAAGCTTTCCAAATCAGTCAAAGCTGTGAGACTATCCATGCTAACAACTTCCTCATCTCCAACAGCCTTCAGGTAAATCTTGCCAGATTCTTCAAAGACTAGTTGATGGGGGAAAATTTGCGCAATCTCAAAGAGCAAGTCATCTGAAATCTTCTCCTCATTTTCAGAGAAAATTCTACCCAGTCCCTCACTCTCATAACAAAAACCAAAGGATTTACCAGACAGATTTAGGCGAATAAAGGGCTTGTTTTCTAAGGTGAAACTTGGATCAGCATTGTAGAGATTCAGTTCCTGACTGACTTCTGCAAAATAATCCGTCGCAGCCTCAGGACTTTTTTTCTGGTAGAGTTCTGCAAAGTAAGCATTGACCACGCTAGGTGGAGGAGTGATCAGTGCCAACTGCTCTTGCTCTGTTCTACCAGCTAGAAGTTGATCCAGATAGACCTTATCCAGACTTGTATAGCCCCCATATTTTAGAGCCAACGTTTTAATATCAGTCATAAAATTCCTCTAACCTCCATTTATTTTTCTCGGAAATGTAGCCTGTAATTACTTCGCCGTCCTCCTGATAATCGCGTTCTTCAAGAATCGCAACACTTTCTAAATCATGAATCTTATAGACTTTGAAAAAGGCACGCGCAGGGTAAAAGATTCAAAAATATCCTTGATTTTCTCTAAAAACAAAGCCTGCAAATTCTCACGACTATCCTCAGACTTGGCAGAAATGAGGGCATAAGGCGTTTGGGTAGGCGTGAAATCCTCCACCAAATCCGCTTTATTATAAAGGGTCAGACGAGGAATATCTTCCATGTCCAGATCTTTCATGATGGACAGAACTGTTTTTTCATGCTCTTCGTGGTAAGGATTGCTGGCATCGATAACATGAACCAGAAGGTCTACATGCTTGCTTTCTTCCAAGGTCGACTTGAAACTGGATACCAACTCTGTCGGCAAATCTTGGATAAAGCCAACTGTATCTGTCAAAGTTACTTGAAGATTGCCTCCCAGATGGATACTCTTAGTCGTCGCGTCCAGAGTCGCAAATAATTCATCTGCTTCATACTGGGTCTTGCTGGTCAAGGTGTTCATGATGGTTGACTTCCCAGCATTGGTATAACCAATCAAACCAATCTTAAAGGTGCTTGACTCCAGACGTTTTTCTCGAACTGTCGCCCGATTTTTCTCAACCACCTTGAGCTGGCGCTCGATATCCGTGATTTGGTTGCGAACGCTACGACGGTTCAGCTCCAGCTGGCTTTCACCAGGTCCACGGGAACCAATTCCCCCTGCCTGACGGCTGAGCATAATTCCCTGACCAACCAAGCGAGGCAAGAGATATTTGAGCTGGGCTAGGTGGACTTGTAGCTTCCCTTCATGGCTTCGAGCCCGCATGGCAAAGATATCCAAAATCAACTGCATACGGTCAATCACCTTAACACCCAGAACTTCTTCTAGATTGACATTTTGCCGTGGAGTCAAACGGTTGTTGACAATGACAGTAGTAATTTCTTCTGCATCCACCATAAGGGCAATCTCTTCCAACTTACCAGAGCCGACGAAGGTCTTGGAGTCATACTTTTCACGTTTTTGTCTGTAGCTATCTACAACAACTGCTCCAGCTGTCTTGGCTAGACTGGCCAATTCTTCCATGGAGAGGTCAAAATTGTCCATGCCCTGCAATTCCACACCAATCAACAAGACGCGTTCCTCTTTTTTCTCCGTTTCAATCATCTAAAAACTCCTCTATCTGGCTTAAAATGCGGTCTTGCACACCAGCTTCTCCAATCTGATAAAAGGTGACCTGCATGCGATTACGGAACCAGGTTAACTGACGCTTGGCAAAACGGCGGGTCGCCTGTTTGAGACTCTCACTAGCTTCCTCCAAGGTCTGCTCTCCACAGAAATAAGGAAAGAGTTCCTTATAGCCAATTCCTTTAGCAGCCTGCACATCTGGATAATGGTCAAACAACCACTTGGCTTCGTCTAGAAGTCCAGCTTCAAACATCAGGTCCACTCGGTGATTGATACGTTCATATAATTGACTGCGTTCATCATCCAAGCAGATAATCAATGGTTCATACAAGGTCTCTTGATTTTCCAAATCCTGACCAAAATGGGCGATTTCCAAGGCACGCATAGCACGACGACGATTAAACTGGGGAATCTCAAGGCCAGCTTGCTCCACAAGATGAGCTAATTCCTCATCTGTATAAGGCTCCAAGCTAGCCCGATAGGCCAAAATTTCCTCATGGGGAGTCTCCCCACCTAGGTGGTAGCCTTCAAGCAAGCTCTGGATATAAAGCCCAGTCCCACCGGCTATAATGGCTAGCTTGCCACGGCTGTGAATATCCTCAATAGCCATCTTAGCTTCTGAAACAAAATCAAAAGCCGAGTAAGACTCGGTTACCTCTCTAACATCGATTAAATGATGGGGAACAGCTGCCTGCTCTTCTGGACTAGCCTTGGCCGTCCCAATATCAAGTCCTCGATAGACTTGCTGGCTATCTCCACTAACCACTTCGCCATTAAAACGCTTGGCCACTTCAATGGCAAGGGCTGTTTTTCCAACAGCAGTCGGTCCAACAATCACAATTATTTTTGTTTTCATCTTTTTTCCTTGAAAAATTCCCATTTTTTCGTTACTATTATTATAACACAAAAAGGTCAGTCAGAAAAATGTGACCTCTTGAAGAGGCTGGCTGATTGAGAATATAAAGGAGGAAGACTCATGGCTAAAGGATTCGCTAAAGGTCTTGTAACAGGTGTCGCAGGAACTGTCGCTGCACTTGCAGGCGCGGTATACGCATTTAAAAAGAAAGTAATCGAACCAGAAGAGCAAAAAGCAGCTTTCATCGAAGAAAACCGTAAAAAAGCAGCTCGTCGTCGCGTATCACGTTAAGAAACAAAAGAAGTTGGGATTTATTTCTCAACTTCTTTTTTCTATTCTTTTATACTCAATGAAAATCAAAGAGCAAACTAGGAAGCTAGCCACAGATTGCTCAAAGCACTGTTTTGAGATTGTGGATAGAACTGACGAAGTCAGCTCAATACATGGTTTTGAGGTTGTAGATGAAGCGACGCTGACGTGGTTTGAAGAGATTTTCGAAAAGTATTAAATTGCTAGGTCAAACTTCAACTGTGGCTTGACAGGGTCATAATCCACCAACTCAAAATCTTCTGCTTTAATATCAAAGAAATTGGTCTTATCTGGCACATTCAATACCAAACGTGGTTGGCAGTTTGACGGCTCCCGACGAAGCAATTCCTCTGCTTGTTCAAATTGATTGTCATAGATATGGAGGTTGTTGATAAAGTAGAAGAACTTCCCAACCTTCCAGCCAAAATGCTTGGCAATCATCATTTGAAGAGCCACATACTGCATAGCATTGATGTGGTGGGCCACTAGCATATCATTAGAACGCTGGGTCAAGGTCGCATCCAGATAAATTTCCCCATCTATACGGCGGACATCAAACATGGTCTGAAAGGCACATGGGAGCAGTCCATCGGTTTCTTCGAAAGCTTGGTAATCCCAGAGTGATATGATATTGCGGCGGTTCCAAGGGTTGGCTTCCAACTGTTTGAGAATCTTATTGATGATGTCGTGTTTCTTAACAACTGCCCCATAGCGCTCACCGATGGTTCCTGTATCCCCCACTTCCCAGTCATTCCAGTAGTGGACATTGTACTTGTCATTAAGCACCTCTAGGCTATTTGACTGGTCTTGGTAAATCCAGAGCACTTCTTTGATAGCTGATTTGATGGCAATAGGACGCAAGGTTGTGATGGGGAATTCCCCTTTTGCCAAGTCATACTCAGCAAAGGCACCAGTTACATACTTGGAATTAGCAACAGTTCCATCCTTGTACTTGGGACGTGCTTGCTCTGAAAAGACACCGTCTTTGAGGATTCGTTCAATATTCTCTTTAAAAATCGTATCTGCTTTTGTCATTTACTCTCACCTCATTTATTTCCTAACTAGTATAGCATAAAAAAGAAAGGAGGAAAATCACTCGCTTATGGAAAGCAATTTTCTCCTTATCTATTATTGCAATACAAGTGATGCTGCTCCGATAACCCCAGCATCATTTCCTAGAGTTGCAAGAGCTAATTTAGTGGATGTACGTACTTGTGGGAAGCTATTTTCATCGTAGACTTTTTGAACACCTTGTAGAAGGAATTCTCCCGCAGCTGACACACCACCACCGATAACGATTGTTGATGGGTTGAGGATTGAACCGATGTTAGCACAAGCGATTCCCAAGTAACGTGAGAAGTTACGGTAAACGATCAAGGCAAGGTCGTCTCCTTCTTTTGCAAGATCAAAGACAGTCTTAGCAGTTACTTCTTCTCCGTTATCAATCAAGCGTTTCAAGGCTGCATCGCCTTCGTATTCATCGGCATAGCGACGAGTCAAGTTGACAATTCCTGTTGCTGAAGCAACTGTCTCAAGGCAACCTTTCTTACCGCAAGTACATGCGATTGGTTGGTCAAAGTCAACAGTGATGTGGCCAAGCTCACCTGCTGCACCAGCAACACCATGAAGTAATTTGCCTTCAGCGACGATACCGCCACCAACACCAGTACCGAGTGTCATAAAGACAACATCTGGTTGGTTATCACCAGCACCCATCCAACGCTCACCAAGAGCTGCCACGTTGGCATCATTATCGATGAAGAATGGAATGCCCAAGGCTTTTTCAATCTTTTCTTTGATTGGTTGAAGGCTTTTCCAGTTCAAGTTGTAGGCCCCGATAACAGTTCCTTTTTCACGGTCAACCACACCTGGTGACCCCATTCCAATACCTTGGAAGTCCGCTGCTGCCAATCCAAGCAAGTCCAAACGATGTTTAATAGACTCAATCATATCATCTACGATATGACTTCCCTCATCCAAAATGTTGGTCTTGATAGACCATTTTTCTTGGATTTCTCCTGCTGTTGTCAAGATTGCAAATTTGATAGAAGTTCCACCAAGGTCAATCCCAATAATCTTTTGACTCATCATATTCTCCTTTTTTATTATGAATTAATTGAAAATGCTTACAGATATAGTATAACAAAATTCACTCATTTATGCAAAGGTTTGCGTGAATGAATTATAAGGAATTTTTCGCCTACCAGTATCTGTTAGTCATCTAAATGATTAATTGCATAGTTAGCTTCTTCCTCTGTAAAGCCATCTATAAAAGAGGTCAATTGATTGATGAGACGAGACTTAGACATATTAAATAATTTTCTATAGTTTTTAGCATTAAATAAGGCATTATATTTATAATCGGCTTCTAAATGATCAACCGCATATTGAGCTGCATCATTTGAAAATTTATCAAAATTAGAAGTTAATTGTCTATACATACGTTTTTTTGACATGTGGAATAACGAATTATAACTTTTTGCCTTTCCTAAAGCAGCAGAATATTCACTATTGCTATCATTACTAGAAGAAGCTGTACTTGCTTTACCTTCCTTCCAAACTCCGTCAGCGCCAACATAATAACGTCCACCATCAACCCATTCATTGACAGCCATTTTACCATTCGATTTTAAATAGTAATTTCCTTGCCATGTACTATAAGCATAAGATCCATCGGATTTCAAGTAATACCAAGCTTGATAGGTAGCATCATAAACCCATTCATTGATAGCCATTTTACCATCTGATTTCAAATAGTAGTTCCCTTGCCAAGCATTGCGAGCATAAGATCCATCGGATTTCAAGTAATACCAGGCTTGGTAAGAAGAGTCATAAACCCATTCATTGATAGCCATTTTACCGTTTGATTTAAGGTAGTAAGCTCCTTGCCATGTACTGTAAGCATAAGATCCATCTGATTTCAAGTAATACCAAGCTTGATAAGAATCATCATAAATCCATTCGCTCTGGGCCATTTTACCGTCGGATTTCAGGTAATAGCTTCCCTGCCAAGCATTTTTCACTGGATTTCCATTTCCATCAAAGTAGTACCAAGCACCGTCCTGCTTAACCCAACCACTTGTTGTAGATGAAGTTGTGTTGGTTTGAGCCGCAGTTGCTTGTTTTGCTTTAAAGGCACCCTTAGGAGCATTTTTCAATTCGCAAGCCACACCATCATGATCACGGTCTAACTTGGCAGAATAACCAGGATCCCCCTCATGAAGATCCGAATAGCCATTAGCCCAAGCTTCCATACAGCTAGAAAAATGGATGTTTTCTTCTGCTAAAACTGGTTGTGAAAACAAGGCTAAAACTGGCAATGTAGCCAGACTCATTTTTTAAAAATAGACGTTTGTTCATCTTTTTTTCTCCCATAATTATGATATCGATTTCATGTTTATTTTTATCAGATTTATTTCTTCAATTCAAGGAAAAATCAATCCCTAGTTCTTATAACTTTTCATTACAATTTTTTTATTTTTTTGAATAAATAATTCATACAAAGCCTCTCACTGCATTACAGCCGTAGATAGCTTCTGCTTGGGCTAAATCTGCCAAGGTCAAGACTTTCTCTTCTACCTCTCCTGTTTTCCAGCAAATGTTGACGGTAAATTCCTGGCAAGATTCCAAGTCGGATAGGAGATGTGTAGAGTTTCCCAGCGATTTTCAGAACCAAATTTCCGATAGAGGTTTCAAGAAGTTCTCCTGCTACATTATGGTAAATGATTTCCTGTTTACCTAGATTTAAATGCGGTCGGTGAGTCGTTTTGAAGTAGGTAAAGGCTTGCTGTAAATCCGCTTCCTGTGGGCAAAGTTTAGCCTGGCAGAAATATGAACTAAGGGGTGTTAGGATTTGACGACTGAGTTTTATCTCTCCAGACTTGCTGATAGAAATACGCAAGCGGTAATCTTGATTATCATCACAAGTCTGACACTCTGCTTCAATCCTTTGTCTCAAAATTTCTGGATCAAAAGGATAGGCAAATACCGACTAGCTTTTCTCAGTCTTTCCAGATGTTGTTCTTCAAACAGCAGTTGTTTTTGGCTGATTTTCCCTGTAGTAATCAGTTTGAAACGAGCTTGTTTACGATAGAGAACAGCCGCCTTTTGATGAACTTCACGGTATTCAGATTCCCAAGTGCTATCCCATGTAATCCCACCTCCAACTCCATAAATGGCTTTCCCTTGATACAGTTGAATAGTCCGGATAGCAACATTAAAAATCCGTCGTCCATTTGGAAGCAGGAGACCAATCGTTCCACAGTAGACTCCGCGCGGTTGTGGCTCCAAGTCCTTTATAATCTCCATAGTCGCAATTTTGGGAGCTCCCGTTATGGAACCACAAGGAAAGAGAGAACGGAATATTTCAACAAGGTCAACATCCTCTCGCAACCGACTCTTGATGGTCGAAGTCATCTGCCAGACAGTCGAATATTGCTCCACTTGACACAAACACTCCACATGCTCACTTCCCACTTTAGAAATACGGTTCATATCGTTGCGCAAGAGGTCCACAATCATCATATTTTCAGAGCGATTTTTGGGGTCCTGTTCCAACCAACTGGCCTGCTCCAAGTCTTCTTTGTCAGTCATGCCACGCTGAGTCGTTCCCTTCATTGGTCGCGTTATCAACTCGCGGCCATTTTGCTCAAAAAAAGAGCTCTGGACTCATGGATATCACTGCCATCTCGTCATGTTCAACATAAGCATTGTAGCCCGCCTCCTGCTCTACCACCATACGATTGTAGATGGCAAAAGGATTGGCACTTAAGTCTTGCTTGAGTTGGACAGTGTAGTTGACCTGATAGGTATCTCCCTGCCGCAAATGATGATGTATCTGGGCAATAGCCTTTTCATAGTCTGCTGCAGATGTTACTTCCTGCCAATTTGAAGGCAAATCAATCGCATCATAAGTCAGAGGAATAGGGGATATTTCTACCCTATCATGAACAGTAAAGTAAAGCAGGTACTCGCCAAGTAGAGGGGTCTTGTGAACTGCTAATTTCTCCTCAAAAGCAGGTGCAGCCTCATAGCTGACATAACCCACCACATAATAGCCTTGCTCTTGGTAACTTTCCACTTGTGCCAGCAAATCTGCCACTTCTGCTAAATCTCTGGTTTTTAACTCTTTGATAGGCTGGGTAAAGATATATCTCTCCCCCAAAGCCCTAAAATCAATCACTGTTTTTCTATGCATATCTTAAGTATAGCATAAAATAAGAAAACCCTCATCCGCAAAGCAGATGAGAATTTTCGATTATTTAAAGATTGAAGTTTTAAAGCTGTTTGTTTGTTGAAGAAGTTTCTTGAAGAGTTTCTCTTTAAGTGATACAGTATTATCAAATTTAACTGAACCATTATTTAGAGTTGCTTTATCTTTATCGACAGCTGCAGCAAATGCATTCTTCAAGTCGTCGTAACTACTGTATGTAGTACCGTCAATTGTAACAGGGTTAAATCCTGCTTTCGCTTGATCAACAACTTCTTTGAAGTATGCTTTCTTCCAATCTTCTAGAGTACTAAATTTACCATCAGAAACTTTCTTAATGATGAAGTCATCTCCTAGAGTAGCATGACCTGCTTGTTTAGACTCATTTTTCAGCATGTTAGAAGCATAATTTAGGAACCCTTTTTCATATCCATAGTAACCCCACATACGGAAGGTATTATGTTTAAATGACATTGCTCCTGGTGCTCCTTCACTCGTATTACCACCATAGATACCAGCGGTGATAGGCACCGTTACATAAGCAGAACCGAATCCAGTTGGGTCATACTGACCATTACCAGGACCGTGTTTAGTCATGAAGTTTTTCTCTACTAAGTCGTTAACAGATGTTAAATTATATTCTTTTTCTTCTGCATTTAAATCTCTAACATTGTCGTATTGGTTCTTCGTATTAGCTCCACGAAGTTGCTTATCTACTTTCTTGAACCAAGCGTTATTTAGTTCTTTACTGTGCTTATCAATTACAGCTTCACCTTCAAGGTAATCAAGAAGCATGAGTGTATCGTTAAAGCCTTTCATGTAGTGATCGATTTCTTCACGAGATGTAAGATCATTTGGATTAGTGTTATACCATTGATTTCCATCATTTGGACGTTCGTAGGCCATGTTCAATCCAAGTGCTTTAAAGTCACCGTTTGGACTTGTTTCAGCAGGTGATTGTAACATACCTTGTGCAAATGCTTCTAAGTCAGTTCCTTCACGGTGTCTAGAACCACCTAAGTAAACCATACGGTCGTTTACATGAGTCGTTTCGTGAGTAAATGCAGAGATACCAAAGTCACTAATCATATTGGTAACCATGAAGAAGACTGAATCATCCTTATAAGGATTACCGTAGATACGAGCTACAGCTCCCATACGCCAGTCAGTAGCATGGTAACGACCTGTTGGTCCGTATAGTTCGCGAACTGGAGCAATGTCTTTACCGCTGTTAGTGTGACCGTATTTGTCAGTACCTTCTGGATAGTTTTGGTTATCTAGTACTGGTGTTGGTACCATGTTGTTGCTCTTAAGCAGTTGGTTACGAACTTTATCTAATGATAAACGAGACCAGAAGTCTAGATAATTTTGTTGAGCTTTTGCTACTTTATCGATTTCTTTCTTGAATGCTTCACGCTCTGCTTCTGTATTCTTACCATATTTCTCAAATGAACTGTAAGCCATAGTGTTATATGTTGAGATTAAGAACATGTGAGCATCTTTTAAGTTAAGAAGTGGCAGAATCATCTTACCGTGAACATCATTATTTAATCCTTCGTATGCTCTGTGTTTCTTATCGGCAAATTCAGGAGTTGTTGTTTTTGGTTCAACGACATATACATTATCTTTAGTTGCTTTTATGAACCAATCGTTTAAGTCAGTATCACTTGTGAAGAGTTCCATATTGTATTTCAGGAACTCATGTAAATTACCTTTACCAGTAGCACCAGCAATAATTTCGCGGTATGCATCGTGAGTACGATTACCTTTCACGTTGTTTTCTTTAGAACCAATATTAATAATTCTATCTAATACACTAACGTTCTTACCGTAGAAGTCAGGTTTGAATAACATTAACTCTTTAATGTTAAAGTCATCGAATTTAACACCGTAGTAACGATTTAGGTAAGACAAACCAAGAAGAACTGCTGCTTTGTTGTCATCGATTTTCTTAATCAAGGCACGTTTAGCGGCTTCATCTGTGTTCAATTGGTGATCTTCATTTTCCACTAACTTCGTAACAAATTGAGTGAGATTATCTTTCACATACTTGAAGCTTTCTTCTAGATAAAGATTCTTAACTGCGTTAACTTTTCCATCACCATTTCTTCCAAACAGTTTGTAAACATCGTCAGATTGCAGTTCAACTGGACTTAATTTGCTTTCGATAGCACTGATTAAATCTGCACGATCTTTAACAACCATGTTTGGTGTGTACACAACTTCACCGAGCTCAGCTACACTGTACTCTTTTACTTGATTAACTTGAGAGTTCTTAGGAGAAATCGTAAAGATATCTTTTGTCTTATCTGCGTAGTGAACCATAATATGGTCGGCATCTGTAAGGTCTGTGACAAAGTCATTGCCTTTCATTGCAGTTACAGACAATACTTCTTTGGTCATTAATGGACTATCAGCAGCTAATTTATTTCCTTGATTTACAATCCATTCTTTGTTGTAGAACGGTTGAAGTTTTTCAATGTTACGGTAAGCAAGTTCACGCGAAGCATCATAGTCATCAATATTTGTGTATTGATCAGCTTTACTTACAATATTGTTCAGTTTGTCTTCAATAGGAAGTGTGCTTTCGAATTTATCAGCAGTGATTCCCATTTTAGCAATTAATTCATCAGCTTTTTCTTTAGTTATGCTAGGAATTTTTTTAGAATTTTTATAAGTTGTTTTACCTTCACTTACACCCTCAACACTGTAGTTGCGCTTCGTTCTAGAGTATGTAAAGTAATCATCAGCATCAATATCAGAGTGACCAAAGACCATTTCACCAGTCTTAACTTTCATCATAGTGATGTTGTCTTCTATAGCCCCTAGTGCCCAGTTAGTCCCTAACAGTCCACCAGACATAACGGCTTCTTTCAGTTCGATAGATCCTTTTGCTACAGAGTTTCGAAGAGTACCTTCTTTACCTAAAGTGCTGTTGTTGCCACCATTTTGAGATGAATATACGATTCCGGCAGCTTTAGCTTTGTTACCTGTAATTTCAGCATCAACATAAGCTTTTTCTACAATACCTTTCCAGTTCTCACCGACGATACCTGTTAAGTAACCACCTCGATTTCCAGCAGCGTGTACTTTACCGATAAATGCAACGTTACTTAATTTTCCACTACCATCAATTTTATTGATAACACCAGATACATCATTATTACCAACAACGTTACCTGTTACTTTAATGTTTTCTACAGTAGCATTATTTTTGATAACATTTGCTATCGGTGCAATCCTATCAGTCCCTGACATGTCGATATTTACATTTTCAAGTAGTAAATCTTTAACAGTACCACCGACAATATCACCGAATAAAGGTCTGTTCATATTACTAATGGTAAATTTATTACCGTCAGTGCTTGTTAATGTTCCTTTGAAAGCATTAGTAACATAAGATTTTCCTGCTGGTTTAACGTTAGCAGCATTGATATTGCTACCAAGCTTAAATGTGCCAGTCGGGTCTTTTTGCATAGCTTTTACAAGGTCGTCAAAGCTATAATATACATCACCTTCGTGTGTTTTTTGTTTTTCAAAGTAATGAACATACTCTTCGCTCAGTGTGTTGTCAGCATTCCGTTGAACTAAGTCTGGTGCTTTGGCAGTGACTTTATATAAAGTTTTTCCGTCTTTTTCTACTTCTTCAATCTTGTCAACAGCAAGTCGTGTAACCTTGTTGTCGTGAGTGGTCACTCGTAGATAAAGTGGGGCAACATCAGCTGGTTTTTCTGTCAGCAAACTAGTATCTGTTTCATTACCGTCAGCGTCCACACTCATCAAGCTTGTTTCTTTGATATTTTTGATTTCAACTTTTTTGAGGTCAATTCTTAGAGGTTCTTCATTCAGAACTACTTCCTCATCGCCTTCACCACGGTCATAAACCATCTTAGTTTCAATCTTATAATCTTTGTAGTATTGCAAATCTGTCAGGCTAGCTGTTAAGTTGTCAGGTGAAACATTCAATGTTTTCACAATCTCATCACCTTTTTTCAAAGTTAAGGTGATAGATTTAATGGCCGCCTTGCTTGGATTTTCTAGACTGTATTTAACATCTGAAGTACGTTTCAAATCCTTAGATTCAACTGCAGTGAGGGTCAATACTGGTTTTTCAAAGGTCTTGGTACCACGTTTCAAAATTCGGTCTTGAGGGGCCTCAATGACTTCTTCCGTTACTTTTGGTGCATCCTCAGTCTTAACTCCTTTGATAGTTTTAAAGGTCTTAGTGATTTTTTTCTGACCTTCTTTTCCTTCTTGAGCTACAACTTCTAAACCTTTTTTCAGTTGAGCATCTTCTTCAATCTTTTCTTCGAATGGAATCTTTTCAAGGCTTTCCTCTACAAAAGTTCCTTCAATTGGTTTTGTACCACGGCTTACCTGTTGATTTACAGGCTCCTTGGTCACTTCCGTACTAGTTGAAAGAACTTGGTCAGTTTTGACACCTTCTACCGTTTTATATGTTGTTTTTGTAACTTGACTTCCTTTTTCACCATTTCGTAGGACAGTTTCTTCGTCCGTATACTTAGTTGGATCCTCAGTCGTTTCAGTTTTGTAGTCAATTTCTGTAGTTGATTCTTCAACAAGGGTTCCCTCAGTCACCTTATACTCAGGTAATTGATCTTGAACAAGTGCTTGACCTTCTTTACCTGCCTCTTGAGTTCCTTTAGACTCTACTATAGCTTCTGGTAGTTCCGGTTGTGTTAGAGCTTGTCCTTCCTTACCTGCCTCTTGAGTTCCTTTAGACTCTACTATAGCTTCTGGTAGTTCCGGTTGCGTTAAGGCTTGTCCTTCCTTACCTACCTCTTGAGTTCCTTTAGACTCTACTATAGCTTCTGGTAGTTCCGGTTGCGTTAAAGATTGACCTTCCTTACCTGCCTCTTGAGTTCCTTTAGACTCTACTTTAGCCTCTGGTAATTCCGGTTGAGTTAAAGCTTGACCTTCTTTGCCTGCCTCTTGGGTTCCTTTAGACTCTACGGTAGCTTCTGGCAATTCTGGCTGTGTTAGTGCTTGACCTTCTTTTCCTGCCTCTTGCGTCCCTTTAGCTACTTGGTGGCTTGGTTCAGTTTGTGGTACTGGAGTTGGGGCAGGTTGCACCTCTTTCTTAGTTCCGACTGCAATGACTTGCGACACAGGATTTTGAACCACTTGGTCTTCAATGACTTCTCTAACTTCTTGACCATTGACCATCGATACTTTAGTTACAAGACGACGCTGACCCTTTACTCCTGCTGTGACGATACGAGTCTGTCCTTCTGCTAGATTCGCATCTGGGCTTGTGACCGTTTCAAAAGGAATCTCAACCAAGCTCTCTTCCTGTCTTGTCTGAGGCTTCTCAGAAACTGGTTTTTCTTCAATAGCAGGAGCAACTGGAGTCTCTACTACAGGTTTTTCGATGACAGTTTCTGGAGTGACAGCAGGTCTTTCTTGAACTACTTCTATTTTCTCATTTTCTTTTGAACTTTGCTTTTCTACTGGCAACTGAGGATGTTCAGCTGAAGCTGGTCTTGATGGATGGAGTTCTGCTTCCTTGAAGTATCCGATGTACTCATAGCCATCAATGTGGATAATCCCTTCAGCCAAGCCTTCATGGGTAGAGGCCGAAATAGTTTGGTTATAAGAAAGTAATTCTTTATTTTCAAACGCAAATGTCCCGTAAGGTACAAAGGTGCTGGCTCCCAAAGACCCAATCAAGAGAACACCTAGGACTTCTCTACGACCTTTTTTGGACACTAAAAAGACTGCTAGAGAAGCCGTTGCCAAGCCAAGACCTGCTAGGGCTAGCTCCCTACTTCCCGTGTATGGAAGTTGTTGACTGTTAGCTGCCTTCTTACGATAAACTACATAGAGAATATCATCATCTTGAAATTCTGTAGGAACCTCATGATGAATCAGGGCTTTTTCAGACTCGGTCAATTCCTGCTCCGCCAAATAACGGTAATGAACACTATGAGCACTGCCAACTTCATTGGCTTGAACCTTATCTACTGAAAGGGTACTGGCTCCAAAAAGGAAGGCTCCGATGGCTACAGGACCTACCCCAACAGTTAGCTTACGAATTGAATATTTTGTGATTTTTTCTAGTTGCTGTTTTGTTTTTCTCATTTTCACGACTTTCTAATAGAATCTTGTGGATAATGCGCACGCGCACCTCCAATTAATTTTGGACGACTAGCCAGCGCCGTTACGTGGGCATGACCAATCTCTCTCAAAAGAGGGCGAATCGGAACCTGAACATGCTTGACATGCATACCAATTGCTGTGTCTCCGATATCCAAGCCAGCATGAGCCTTGATAAATTCAACCTCAACTGGATCCTTCATAAACTTGAAGGCTGCCAACTGACCTGAACCTCCTGCATGAAGAGTAGGAAGGACACTAACGATTTCCAGACCAAACTGCTCTGCCACCTGACGTTCAACAACGAGGGCCCGATTGACATGTTCACAGCCTTGAACAGCTAGATGAATTCCTTTTTCTTCTAGGATATCTAGGATGGTCTTCACAATGATTTCGCCAATTTCTTGGCTGGATTCCTTGCCAATCTGACCACCTATAACTTCACTAGAAGAAAGGCCCAAAACAAAGATGGATCCTTGCTTCAAATTGGCCTTTTCCAATACATCTTCTACAATCTGGCTTGTCTCTCTTTGAATGTCTTTTTCCTTCATACTTGATACCTCTTTTATCACTATCTATCATATCGTTTTTTCTACTTTTTAGCAAGATAGACAACCTGAAAATCTTGCTCCAACCTGCATAAAACTCCCAGAATTGACTGGGAGTTAGTTAGTTTCTATTCTATTTATGTATATTTCAACTGTCGTACCCTTTAAAGGGGCAGAATCGATCTTCATTTGGTAATCTTCTCCAAAATGAAGTTTGAGTCGCTGATCAACATTTTGCAGACCAACTCCCCCACGTTTGAGTTGACTTTGACCACTATCGCCAGCATCTTGGAAGCCAACGCCATCATCCTCAATACGGATAACCAACCCTGAATCCTGTTTCTGGACAGAGACTTTAATATGTCCCTGACCTTCCTTCTCCTTGATGCCATGGTAAAGAGCATTTTCCACCAGAGGTTGCAAAACCAGCTTGGGCAAGACCAGATTATCAAAGGTAGGATTTTCCTCAATCTCGTATTCCAGCTTATCTCCATAGCGTTGTTTCTGGATAAAGAGATACTGGCGGACATGATTGATTTCGTCCGAGAGGCAAATCAAATCCTTGCCTTGATTGAGCGCCAAGCGGAAATAAGTCGCTAAGGACTTGGTCACCTGAACCACACGCTGACTATCCTGAAATTCAGCCATCCAGATGATGGTGTCCAAAGTATTGTAGAGGAAATGCGGATTAATCTGGCTCGATAGGGCTTGAAGTTGGTACTGACGGGTCGTTTCTTCCTGCCTGCGCACATCTGCCATCAACTGATCAATCTGATCCAACATGGCATTGAACTGGCGAGTCACTTCTCTCAGTTCATGGGCACCAGTTTCCTTGGCACGAATATTCTGATTACCAGAAGCAATCTCCAGCATGGTTTCTCTCAAGTCATTCAGAGGATCAATCCAGCGTTTAAGACTAATCCACACCAAGCAGAGACAGGCAAGAAGAGATGTGACACTGGCTCCAAGCAAGGTCCACATGAGTTGACTCCTAACCTTGTCTAACTTCTCCAACGAAGACACACCAAGCACCGTCCAATCAGTTCCAGCAATCTGTTCCTGACTGACGTAGGATTGGTGGTCTAGCGTATAGCCCTGCCCTGTCTCAATGTAAGGCTTCATGGCCTCCATTTCACTCGCTGAGCTATAGACAGTACGTTTAGGATGGTAGACAAATTCATGATTTTCATTGATGATAAAAGGCAAAAGCCCTGCTGACCCAACTGAAGTTGATTGAGATAGGCTTCCAGAGTTTCATAAGAAATATCCAAACGAAGCACACCCAGATTGGCTCCCTTTGCATCAACAAGTTCTTGAGTGACAGAAATGACCCACTGGCTATCTGATTTACGAGCTGGTGTCAAAACTGGCTTAGCTCCCTGATGAATGGCCTGTTGGTACCAATCTTCAGCCATCATATCAGAGGAAGTTTTCATTTGCACACTATCATCTGTAGAAATGACTTGACCGGATTTGGTGACCAGTACAACAGCTTTCAAATCTTGGTCTGCCTTCAAGATAGTCAAAAATAGATCTCGAATTCCCTTGACCTTGTCTTGAATGGGATTCTCAGCATAGGATAAAACATCTGCCTGCTGGGTCAAACTAGTCGAGGTGGTTTCTAATTTTTTGATATAAGACTGGATAAAGTGGCTAGTCTGACTGATAGTCGTTTGGCTATTGCCCTCAATAGTAGCCTCAATGGCTGATGAACTAGATCGATAGTAGAAAGTCCCAACCACAGCTAGGAGAATGAGAAAGACCAGAAAGATAGAAATAACCATTCTAACTAGAAGAGACGAACGTTTCATCTGCCTTCTCCCTTCTTAAACTGACGAGGTGTCACACCCGCAATCTGCTTAAAGCGTTGGGTAAAATAGTTCATATCTTCAAAACCAACTTTCTCTGCGATCTCATAAATCTTCAGATCGGTAGTTAAAAGCAAAAGCTTGGCTTGTTTGACACGTTCTCGCACCAAATAATCCTGAAAAGGCAGTCCCAACTCTTTCTTAATCAAGGAGCTCAGATAAGTCGGACTAAAGCCCAAGTCACTGGCCAAAGACTTTAAACTAAATTGGCTATCAGCCAGATGGGAGTGGATTTTCTGAGCCATATTTCCCTCAAACTTATCGGTCAATAAATCTTGTAACTGCTCTTCCTTTTCTTCCTTATCCAACTTTTGCTTGATTTTCCCCAACATTTCCTCAATGTCCTGACGAGAAAAGGGTTTAAGCAGGTAGTCATCCACACCTAGTTTGACAGCAGACAAGGCATAATCAAAATCATCGTAACCTGTTAAAAAGACCAAATGCACCTGAGGATAGGTTTCTCCGACCAGACTGGCTAACTGGATGCCATTTAGCTGAGGCATGTTGATATCGGTTAAAATGATATCTGGCACCTGCTTTTGTATCAATTCCCAAGCCTGTCTTCCATTTTCAGCTTGACCGATGATTTCCATATCGTAGGCTGCTACATTGACCAGCTTGGTCAAGCCTTGTCTTACCAGATATTCATCTTCTACGATTAAGATTGTATAGGTCATGCTTCTCTCCTTTGTCATTTACTAGTATCAGTATAGCAAAATTCTCCTTTAACTGCTTCGGAAAGCCCTCTTAATCGACATAATCTAGTAAATAAGCGTAGCCTTTTTCTTCCATTTGATCTTTGGGAATAAAGCGGATAGAGAGACTATTAATACAGTAGCGCAAGCCACCCTTGTCCTGTGGTCCATCCGTAAAGACATGGCCAAGGTGAGAATCTCCCACTCGACTTCTCACTTCCATGCGCGTCATATTGTAGGATTTATCTTCCTTGTAGGTAGCCACATCTGGACTGATTGGTTGCGTAAAACTAGGCCAGCCGCAACCAGACTCAAACTTGTCCTTTGATGAAAAGAGGGGTTCGCCAGTTGCTACATCCACATAGATACCGGATTCAAATTTATCCCAATAGCGGTTTGAAAAAGCCCGTTCTGTTTGATTTTTCTGGGTAACTGCATACTCCTCAGGTGACAAGGTCTTTTTCAATTCCTCATCACTTGGTTTGAGGTATTTGCTGGCATCGATGACGGGGTAGGCAGCCTGATTGACATTGATATGACAGTAGCCATTTGGATTTTTCTTGAGATAATCTTGATGATAATCCTCAGCCACCACAAAATTCTTCAAGGGCTCCTTTTCAACTGCTAAAGGTTGGTCGTATTTCTTAGCAACTTCATCAAAGACTTGGTTGATTACTTCCAAATCCTTGTCATCTGTGTAATAAACACCGGTACGGTACTGGGTCCCCACATCATTTCCTTGTTTATTTTTGCTGGTTGGATTGATAATGCGGAAGTAATGAAGCAGGATTTCCTTGAGGGAAATTTGCTTGGCATCATAGGTGACATGTACAGTCTCCGCATGTCCTGTTTGGTTAATCAATTCGTACTTGGTTGTTTCCCCTCTGCCATTCGCATAGCCTGAAACGGCATCTGTCACTCCAGGCACGCGTGAGAAGTATTCCTCCACTCCCCAGAAACATCCCCCAGCTAGATAAATTTCATGCAAGTCTGCATCTTTACTAATTTCTGTTTTTTTCACTGTTTTTCCTCCTTGGCTAACTGCCGCTTTCTCAATTTGAGAGCTATCTGTCTGCCCTGCATTTCGCATCAATAGAAAATAGAAACCGGTTATGGCTAGGAAAAAAATCCCTGCCAAGACAAAAAGTTTTACTTTATCATTCATGACCTTTCTCTACCCCATTTCTTTCAATTCTTTTAAAATCATATCCTTATCCATAAAACCTGGTTGCGTTTTGACAAGCTTGCCTTCCTTGTCTATAAAGGCTTGAGTTGGGTAAGAACGGACACCATAACTTTCCAAAAGTTTACCTGATGGATCAATTAGAACTGGGAAATTTTTATAATCCAAGCCCTTGTACCAGTTCTTAAAATCTGCTTCAGCTTGTTCCCCCTTGTGGCCAGGAGAGACCACTGTCAAAACTACATAGTCATCACCAGCTTCTTTAGCGATTTCGTCCGTATCTGGAAGGCTAGCCAAACAGATGGAACACCAAGAAGCCCAGAATTTGAGATAGACTTTCTTGCCCTTGTAATCAGACAAGCGGTAGGTCTTGCCATCTACACCCATCAATTCAAAATCAGCAACTGCCTGACCTTTAGTCACAGTTTGAGCACTGACTTGTTCTGTTTTGTTTGCTCCTTCATAGTAGATTCATCTGACATATTTTTAGCCGAACAGGCTGCCAAACAACAGATTGAGCCTACTCCAAGGAGACATGTTTGCCATTTTTTCATTTCTTTTTCCTCTCTATTCAAATAATGTAGTCAAAATGGAAGCATTTCCCAAAAGAACCAAAATTCCCATCACGATAATGAGGAAACCACCCACTTTTTTGAGGGTTTCGAGATAAGGATGGAGTTTTCGGAAATGTTTCAAAACATAGCTGGATGCTAGAGCTAGAACCAAAAATGGTAGCGCTAGACCCAGCGTATAGATTAACATGAGACCAGCTCCCTGCCAAGCACCTGAACCACCTGAAGCCGCCAAGGCCAAAACAGAGCCCAGAACTGGCCCCACACAAGGCGTCCAAGCAAAACTAAAGGTCAACCCCAGTAAAAATGCCTGACTATAGCCGTTACCCTTTTGCCCTTGTCTATTTAATTGTAACCTTCTTTCCTTGTAAAGTCCTTTCAAATGTAAGATTTCCATCTGGTGCAAGCCCAAGAGAATGATAACCGCACCCGTCACATACTGAAACCAAGAAGCATAAAGCAAATTGCCTAAAAAACCAGCTCCATAGCCTAGTAAGATAAAAACAAAGGAAATCCCTATTATAAAAGCTAGAGTTCGCAATAAACTAACAAGTGAGATTGAAAATTTTCCACTAGAAGCCTGAGCACCATCTTTGTCATCCAACAAGACCCCTGCATAAACCGGTAACAAGGGTAAAATACAAGGAGAAAAGAAGGAAAGAATTCCAGCAAGAAAAACACTGATAAAAAAGATAATAGTATCCATTGCCTTCCTCCATTCTTTGATTTGATAGGACTATTATAGCCCCAAAACTCAAGAAAAAACAGGGGCAATGATAGGGAAAAATAGGAATTTAATCAGGTTATGTAAAAAATATTGCAAAAAAAGCCAGACAAAGTCTGACTTGGATGGAAACTGAAAAGAAAATTCACTAGTCTTCACTACTTACCTGATAATAAATAAGGTCCGCAAGATAGCCTTTTCTCTCTACACCATTGGCAATAGTTTTTAGATAGGACATTCCAGCCTTCTCCATGACACGACCTGAAGCTGGATTAAGACTGGCATATCGTGCTCTGACCTTTTTAAAACCTGCTTGAGTAAAACAAAAGTCTAACACAGCTTTCAAGGCCTCCGTCATCATACCACGACCCCAATAATCTTTTCCTAAAACATACCCAATTTCACAACTTGAATCTTCCTCGTGCATTTCAATGATGCTGATATCTCCTATCACATGCTCTGGGTTCTCTTTGAGACAAATGGCCCATTTGTAATAGTTGGGATTAGTATAGGATGCAACCCAATTTTGAATCGAGTTCCGAGTCACCTCAACATTAGGATGAGGATCCCAGGTGACATAGGCCAGATTCTCAGCAGACGAAGCCCAATTTTGAAACATGGCTTCCGCATCACTCTCCACAAATCTTCTCAAAATCAAACGTTCTGTCTGTAATATTTGCGTACCGATTGCTTTCATAATGTTACCTCGCTTTCTAAGCTTAAGGCTCAGGGTAAAAAACTCCCCCGGACCTCCTCTCACTTTCTTATTTCAAGGTGAGAGGCTGAAAACCTCCACTGGAGGTTCCTCATTTTCTTATTTCTAAACTCGGGGTAAAAAGGTCCCCCGGACCTTTTTACTCCCAAAAGTCATCAAATATGGTGATTGGTAGGTGGCGTTTGTGTTGGCCTTTGTGCCACCAGTTTTCAATGGTCGCTTGAGCTTCTGGGCTGATTATTTTGCCTTCTAGGTAGTCGTCAATCTCTGCATAGGTGACTCCAAGTGCGACTTCGTCAGCCAGACCTGGTTTATCTTCTTCTAGGTCTGCTGTTGGGATTTTTTCATAAAGGGCTGGGTCTGCACCAAGTTCCTGCAAGAGTTGTTTTCCTTGACGTTTATTGAGGCGATAAAGAGGGAGAATATCCGCACCACCGTCACCAAACTTGGTAAAGAAACCTGTGATATTTTCCGCAGCATGGTCTGTTCCAATGACCGCTCCGCTATGGGCACCTGCCAGGGCATACTGAGCAATCATACGGCAACGTGCCTTGATATTGCCCTTATTAAAATCTGAAACAGGACTACCTGTCGCTTCAACTGCTGCCGTCATGGCGTCAGCTGATTCCTTGATATTCACAACCAAGCTAATATCTGGTTGGATGAAAGCAAGAGCTTTTTGAGCATCTGCTTCATCAGCTTGCACTCCATAAGGCAGACGGACAGCGATAAATTTGTAGCTGTCATCGCCCGTTTCAGCTCGCAGTTCTTCCATAGCTAATTGAGCTAAACGTCCTGCCAAGGTTGAGTCCTGACCTCCAGAAATCCCTAGCACAAATGTTTAAGAAAGGGATGTTTTTTTAGGTATCTTTTTAAGAAATCAATGGAACGACGGATTTCTTCCTGGGCATCAATCACTGGTTTCACGCCCAGTTCTTGGATAATCGTTTCTTGCAAACTCATTCTTCTTCTCCTTCACCAAGGGCTTCCTTGCGCATCTTATCAATCAAGTCCATCTTGTCTTGCCATACATCACGCGCCAAATCCACTGGATAGTGCTGCGGATTGAGTACACGCTTGTACTCATCCCAAAGCTTATCAAATTCCTTACGAGCATAAGCCTGAATCTCAGTCAAGCTAGGCAGATTATAAATCAATTTTCCGTCTTTGAAAATATCCACTAAGAGAGGAACAGCATCAAAATTACGAACCGTCTTCTTGATATAAGTATAGGTCGGATGGAACATCTTGATTTCTGTCATGCTGGCAACATCTACGCCATCATAAGTGATATAGTCGCCTTCTGACTTGCCTTTTTCACGACTGGTAATGCGCCACACCTTCTTCTTACCTGGCGTCGACACTTTTTCCGCATTATTAGACAGCTTAATCGTATTGCGCATCTGTCCGTTTTCATCTTCAATTGCAACAATCTTGTAAACCGCCCCAAGAGCTGGCTGGTCATAGGCTGTAATCAGCTTGGTACCCACACCCCAGACATCAATCTTGGCCTTTTGCATCTTAAGGTTAAGGATGGTATTTTCATCCAAATCATTAGAAGCATAAATCTTAGCCTCTGTAAATCCAGCCTCGTCCAGTTGCTGACGGACTTTTTTGGAAATGTAGGCAATATCCCCAGAGTCAATCCGCACACCCATAAAGTTAATCTGGTCACCCAGTTCACGCGCCACCTGAATGGCAGCTGGAACTCCGATGCGAAGGGTATCATAGGTATCCACAAGAAAGACGCAATTTTTGTGGGTCGCAGCATAAGCCTTGAAAGCCTCATAATCATTGCCATAAACCTGCACCAAGGAATGGGCGTGAGTTCCCAAGACAGGAATGTCAAAGAGTTTACCAGCACGCACGTTGCTAGTTCCATTGGCACCACCAATCACCGCTGCGCGTGTTCCCCAGATAGCCGCATCCATTTCTTGAGCCCGACGTGTCCCAAACTCCATCAAAGGCTCATCTTCAATGACTGAACGAATACGAGCTGCCTTAGTAGCCACCAAGGTCTGGTAGTTGACGATGTTCAAAAGAGCCGTTTCAACCAACTGACATTGGGCTAGAGGGCCTTCCACCTGCACAATCGGTTCATTAGCAAAAACCAGGTCCCCTTCTTGGGCAGAACGAACGGTCAACTCCAACTTGAAATTGCGGAGGTAGTCCAAGAATGCCCCATGATAGCCCAGCGACTCCAAATAGGCAATATCACTATCTGAAAAACGCAAATCTTCAAGATAGTTCACAATTCTTTCCAAACCAGCAAAAACCGCATAGCCGTTCTTAAAAGGCTGTTGGCGGAAATAAACCTCAAAGACCGCCTTTTTATTGTGAATCCCTTGGTCAAAGTAAACCTGCATCATGTTAATCTGGTACAAGTCCGTGTGCAATGTCAAACTATCATCTGGATACATACTTTTCCTACTTCCTTAACTAGAAACCCATAAAAATTTTCAAAAACTTTCATGTATTCCAATAAATTAGTACTATTATATCACATTTTAGCTGGATTGAGAAAAGAGTAACAAGCTATTCTCCACTCTCCAATTCATCCATATCTTGTTCAAACTTTTTCTGAGCCCATTCACCATAGCTCTTAAGACCAAGATTGCCAATAAAGACCCAGGGAAGGTAAATGACATAAGTAATTGCCCAAGCAGATAGGTATTTAACGTTCAAAGGATTATGCTGATAAATTTCTATGTTGAATTGATAATTCTGCAACATCAAAAGAGCCGTAATAGCCAAGGTTAGGAAAAAACAACCCAAAATCGTAAAATGAAAACGACTATAGTAGGTCACTCCCAGATAACGAGCACGATTGAAAAAGAAGAAAATTCCTACTATCAGAGTATAGACTAGAAAATTCGGATTAAAAAGAGATGGAGCCAACACTGCCACCAAATAGCTTAGAAGTACAAGCCCAATAAAGAGTGAAAAAGATTCTGCCCCAGCTTTATTGATTAATTGTTCTTCTCTTTCGTCAAGTAATTGATAATGAATAAATCTATTTACCATCTTCTTCCTCCCAAAATAGTTGGTCTAAAGTTTTTCCTAAGCATCTGCAAATAGACTGGCAAAGGGAGAGACTAGGATTGTATTTCCCTGCTTCTATCAAGCCTATAGTCTGGCGCGTCACCCCGACAGCATCTGCTAGTTGACCTTGAGTTAAATCAAGCTCTATCCGAGCTAATTTTAATTTTAAATTTTTAGCCACCTGCGTCCTCCTTATAGTTTTAAAAAGTTGCGCCTCTTTTTAACATCATTATATCATATATCTAACTAATGCAATATATAAATGTCATTTTGTAATATTTTATTAACAAAAAACCTCTACCACCTAAATGATAGAGAGTTTCTGCCTATTCAATTTTTCAAAACATCTACAGCATCGTAGGATTTCACATCTAATTTCTCAGCTGCTCCTCCATATCGTCTAGAAAGACACAATTTGTAGATTATAACCGCTACTTATCGATAGTTACTCATATCCATCAGTCCACCTCCATACTTATGTCAAGCCCCCTCTTTACTTTATGATTTCATATTCTCCTTACAAATCCTTTTGGTAATAATATCTTTGCCCAATGTAGGGATAGTCTTGTAAGGTAAAGACTTCCTTGTAGCCATGCCTTTTATAAAAATCTGGAGCTTGAAACTGGTAAGTATTGACAAAAGCAAAACGACAGTCTCGATTCTTAGCTTCAGTTTCTGCTTGCTGCAATAGTTTTGAACCGATTCCTTGTCCTCTCAATTCCTCTTTTACAAATAAATACTCGATTTCTAGCCAATTTCCAAAAGTCTCTGCTATCAAACCTGCCAGGAGATTGCCCTTTTCATCTTCGACATAAAGATTAAGTGGCTCACTTTCGGCATCTTCTCGTTTTGAACGGTTATAAACACGAATCAAATTCCCAATTTCTTGTGCTTTCTGAGACTCCTTGTTTTCCAATCTAAAGTACATCTAAACCTCCTCAAACACTATTACAACTTGATTATAGTCTTATTTCAATAGACTGTCAAACTAGCAAAAACCCACCAACCTGAGTTGGTGAGTTTCAAATCTAACACTATCACTGCTTATATTCTTTTAATTTATAATTCGATAAATAGGACTTCAACCCTTCTAAATCTGTCGTAGTATTAAACTGCAGCTTATCCATATCTACACTTCCATCTTTTTTGACTCCTGATGCATAACCATAATCTTTAAAATGAGTTTCTTTAGACCCATCCGACTTGGTCTCAGTAACTTTATAGATGATACTTAGACCAATAACATTTTCATAAGCACTGTTACTTGATGAAAATACTCCTAAGTATGTTCCTTGCGGTTCTAGGGTATAAGAAGATGAGGAGCTATTTTTGTTTTCAGACTTACTGTAGTTATCAATTTTCTTAAGAATCTCCTTTAATCCCTTATTATTTGATCCATTTACCAGATCCATCTACACGGTAACCATCTGGTGTACGTTCGCTAACAGCCATCTTACCATTTGATTTAAGGTAATAATCTCCTACCCATTTGTTACGAGCGTAGCTACCTTCTGATGTCAAATAATAATATGATTTGTAGTTATTGTCATAAATCCACTCACTATTAGCCATCTTACCATTTGATTTGAGGTAATAACTTCCTGACCAAGTATTACGCGCATAGCTTCCTTCTGATGTCAAGTAATAGTAAGAACCGTAGTTGCCATCATAAATCCATTCACTCTTAGCCATGTAGCCACCAGACTTGAGATAGTAATTCCCTACCCAAGCATTTTCAACATACTCACCAGCAGCATTCAAATAGAAATAAGACTTATACTGTGAATCATAGATCCATTTGCTGATAACTTTTTGACCATGTTGGTAGTAAGAACGACCTACCCAACCATTCTTTCCACTTGGTTGTTCTGGAATTTTTGGTTCAGGTGTTGATGTTGGCTTTAAGTTAACTTTTTCGTATTTAACAAATTCTCCATCTTTAATTGTCAATTTAATAGCTCCAACTAAAGTGAAGTAACCTGATTCGTGTGTAAGCGTCAAATCCTTAAATGAAACTAGATAGGTTCCATCTGGGTAAGGGTTCCCATTTAGAAAAGATAAATTCAACTTTGCTCTACCAACATTTTTCTTAGCTTCCCCATTTGTAACTGGATTAATAACAATGAAAGTATTTGAATTTACCACCCGTCCTGTATTTGCTTCTAAAATTTCAACAGCCTTATACTGGCCAGTTGCAACAGTTACATCAGGACGTTCTCCAACAATTTCCAAGTACAAGTTTCCATCTAGACCCATCTGGGCAGTTACATCCGCATAAATCTTACGGTATTCTGCAGCTTCTACACTGCTTGTAGGGAGTACACTTGTTGTGATAACTCCTGCTGTTACGAGGCTCAACCCCATTACTGATCCTGTCAATACATGTTTTAGTTTCATCTTCTATTTCTCCTTTTTATTCACTAATCTTATAATAAAATTCGTTTGGATTGGACACTGTATCCACACTTTGGGTAATTAACAAACGATCCTTGCTACTGTCAGACGCATCTTTGAAAGTGGTATCACCTACATTTATATCTGGATGCACAACACCTTTTGGAATGAGTATAACCGAAGCACCACCTATACCACTGCTTGAGGTCATGCCAAATCGAACCATATTATTTACAATCTTAGGTACCGTGTCAGTCAAGACTGCACCATTTGTAAAACCATTTTCATCAAAAGTAACTTCGCCACCCTTGTTATTCTTCCAAGTCCCTTTGATACTACTAAAGTCTTTCTGGTAAATCTCAGCTAGATGAGCACCAGTCCCCTTTGCCTGCTCCTCTAGGTCAATAAATGGACGTTCTACCATAAAATCATCCACAGTCAACCAGTTCAAGCCTTCTAAATCCACCTCTTTAATCCCATCTAGCCCTTGTAAACTTGAAGGATCCTTGGTTTCTCTCAAATCATAGTTAACTGAGCTGGCTTCCTGATATCGACCATCTGCAAAGAGATAAGTTTTAGCAATCGCCTCTGGCCTAGAAGCGTTGAAAATCAAGTAAGAGATGGCACCATTTTCATAAGGAATCAAAATTCGACGGGAACCACCTGTCCCAGCAACTCCACCTGCCTTGACCAGATGGGCTCCCTGATCTGTCAGATAATAAATCCCAAGTAAAATTTTATCTTGCTTAATTAGCAATTCTTTCTTCCCATCCTTATTGATGTCGTAGAAAGTATAGCTGATGTCTATCCCTTTGTAATCAAACAAAATGGAATCAATATAAGACTCTTCCTTATCACCTGTCGAGTACTGTGGCATTTGTTGATTTTGCGCTGCCTTAACTCGCTCTCTATAGGAGTCTAATATATTCTGATATACAATCTGGTAATCAATCTTTGCTTGTTCAGCTTTTTTATCTTTTGAAGCACTGGTTTGGACTGTAGCGTCAGTCGACTCTCCCTCACTCGTCTGGCTAGCTTGTTGACCACAGGCTGCTAATAAAAGCACTGAGCTAGCCACTAACAAGCCACTAAAGATGCTTTTCTTGGACATAATACCTCCGTTATTTCTTTTTAAAAGATTTGCCAGCCAGTATACCAGTCGAATCTGAAGTAATGGTCAACTCTCCGCCTTTAATCTCATAACCTAGTTTCATTGAAGATAATTCAAAAGTCTTTCTTTCTGGTTGACCTTCATCTCATATGTATGCTCCGTTTGCTGGCCCTCTGTTAGGAAACCAATCGTTTTTCCTTTTGTATGAACTTGTCCCTTATCACCCTTGATTTGGATAGTCACGGTTACTTCTTCCATAAATGGCATGCTACCTTGGTAGACATAGGTTCCATCTGCTGATGAACAGGCTACTAAAAGCAATAGGCTCGTTACTAACGATAATACAAATGCAACTTTCTTTTTCAATTTTATCCCTCTTTTTTCTTTAAAGCAATTCCTAATCCTGCTAAGAAGCCATATCCTAATAAAGCTAGTAGGCTCACTTGACTTCCAGTATTTGGCAATGCTTTTTGTACAGCTTCTTGTTTCGCTTGAGACAGAACTGCTGGTGCTTGGTAGCTTGGTGCTGGTCCCACAGGTTTCACATCTTGGTCACCAGATTGATCTGGCTCTTTACCTGTCTTTTTGCCCCGTTCTTGACCCGGCTCTTTTCCTGGTTCTTTGCTCGGTTCTTGACTTGGATCCTTGCCTGGCTCTTCTACCTTAGGTTTTTCATTCTTAGGCTCATCAACTTTTGGTTGTTCAACTTCGTCAGGGTTTAACGTTGGTAATTTATCTGCTGTTGGTGCAACTTTTGGTGTTGCACCAATACCATCAGGATTTTGTTTTGTAGTCAAATCTCTTGGAATGTCAGCTGTGATATCCAATTCTGGCAATTCATCTACGGTTGGAGCTACTTTTGGTGTCGCACCGATACCGTCAGGATTTTGTTTTGTATTCAAATCACTCGGGATGTCAGCTGTGATATCCAATTCTGGCAATTCATCTACGGTTGGGGCAACTTTCGGTGTTGCTGAAATGACACGGTTACCATCAGTATATACGTTTAGCATCTTATCGATTGAAAAGATATCTGATTTGTATTTGTGGTCAGCTTGTGCTTGTGTCAAACGAGCTTTGGCATCCGCTAAGTCTTGCTCTGCAACTGTGATGCGTTGTTCCACGTTTGTTCTGTCTGCTTCTGCCTGTGTTAAACTTGCACGCAATTGTGGTAATTGCGCGTGGACACGCATAGCATTATCACGTTTGCTTGTTGCCGCATCAATTTCACTTTGAATTGTGTTGATACGTACAGTTACATCATTTACACGTTCTGTTGCCTTATCCAACTCTTTTTTTGTTTTTGAACGACTGCATCGGCTTTATCTCGAGCTGTTGCTGTAAGTGTAGCTAAATCAGATTTTGCTTGATTTAGAGCTGTTGTTGCATTCGTACGTGCTGTAGCAATATCATTCAATTGGTTGTTTAAAGCATCTAACTCTTGAGTCAAATCAGCTTTCTTCGCAACCAATGCATCACGTTCGCGCTCTTGTGTCGCTTTTTGAGCTTTCAATGCATCTAACTCTGCTTGCATTTTTGGTCTGCCATCGATGATTTGACGTTTAACAAACACATAATGAGTGTCTGCGATAAACTTCATCTTTTTACCGTATAATGTTGGGTTCATTGGGTCATCTTGTTTGAAGTTGTCTCTATGGTTCCAATAATCCTTCTCATCTTGGCTTTGATTTAGGGAATAGAACATTTGGTCATCTTCATTCCATTCATAGGTTGAACCTTTGTGCGCACTAGCATTGAATGAACCGAAATAAGTTGTTTTGTCTTTTCCGTCAATGGTTGAAATGGCAACACCCATTTTGCTACCTGTTGGTGTCAATAGGTTTTTGCGATGTCCGTAGTTCAAACCTCGTACATTTGCATAGTCAGAGTAATATGTCAACAATATATCATAAGCTAATGTTTCATTGGTTACAATGTGGTCGAACATTAAATATTCACCATCACGGTCGATAATTTGACCATATGCCCCACCAAGGATGTTTTCAACGTTCTTGTCTGGTTGCACTCTTTCGATATAACCCGGTTTGTTTGTTAAGCTTGTGCGGTGTGATAATACGCCCGTTTTCTGCATTTCATCTGCACGTTTTTGCGCATATGCAAGGTACTCGTCGTCAACCACCATATCACCCTTTAAATTATTGTTAACACGTAGTTGGTTAAGTAATTTGACAAAGGCGTCTGAAATACCTTTATTATCTACTTTGTAACGATATGCTGGTCGTGCTTTAAATTTTTTAGTAACTCGGTCAAACGGTTCTTTCTTATAGGCTGCTAAAGCATCTGCGAAATCAACCATATCTTTAGTTGCGTCAATTTCTTTGATGTCTACACCTTGGAAATTAACTGGTTCCATTTGGTTGTTACGGAAGAATCCATGGTTATACTCATAATCATTAAGATTATCATGAGCGGTGTGATTACGTTCATCAGGGTTTAAATCTGTTGAAATAACTTTAACTTTGTAGCTATCGATTTCCCCTTGTTTAGCAGCAATTTTAGTGTCTGTAGCTGTGATTTGTGCACCTTTAGCGTTCAAATCATTATCAACGTTTGAAATTTTGGTAGTTGTGTTTGTGATGTTTTTACGTACATTAGCGTCTGTGATTGAATCAAGGTCTGCTTGTTTCATATCAACATCAGCTTTCTTAGCGTCACGAGCATTATCAGCCTCTGTTTTTGCCGTGTTAGCATTGTCTAATGCTGTATGTGCATCACGTTCGGCATCTTTAGCGGTATTCAAATCGTTTGTTGCGTTTGTCTTGTCTGAAGTTTTGCTAGCAATAATATCATTTTGTGCGCTGATGATTGCGTTTGCATTATTAGCGGTATCAATGTCTTTGTTGATAGAGCTAATTTTGTCATCAGCTTTTACTTTATCAGCGTTTGCTTGGTCAACAACGCCTTGTTTGGCATTAACATCAGCTTGTGCCGTATCTACATTTGCTTTCGCTGTATTGACATCTTGTTCAGTAACATGAACAGGTTTCGTCTTCACCGTAGGCTTAGGCTGACTAGAATCAACCTCTTCTGCATGAGCCGTTGTATTTACAGTACCAGCCCCAACAAGAATAGTTGTCAAACCAGCACCCTAACAAAAATATCTTTTTATTCATATTGTCTCCTTTTATTTGTATATTATACTGTAATTAATTCTCATTTTGGAACTTTCTACCGAAAATAGTAGAATTTTATCCCCCCAGATTTTTTCCAAAAATCTACTAAAAACAGTAGATTTTTTCAAAAATTATAAAAATTTAAGTTATAATAAAATAAATCAAGACTAAGGAGACTATCATGGAATCGAAAACACTATGGAGAAATCATTCAAAGAATCCGTCAAGATCGTAATATGAGCCTCAAAGAGGCTGCTGGTGATGCAATTACCCCAATAATCTCAGTCGTTTTGAAAAAGGACTCGCTACTGTTAAAGTTGATACATTTTTTATTTATTAAATAAACTAAATGTGGAAACTTCTGATATCGAAGAATTATTTGAAACTCAGAAAGAAAAATTTCCAGAAAAGTATATGATATCTGGATAGCTATTGTTAACAACGATTTTATAAAAGCTAGAAAAAAATACTTGGAGGGAAAAAGATTGGAACAAGCCGTTAGACTATTATATTATGCTCATACGCATAGCAAATAGTTCAAAGAAATTAGAGCTATTTACACCTGATGAATTAGAAGCTATTGACAACCTAATAAACTATATTTCTAGGTTAGAAACTTTCATACATATGATTTTTCTCATTTTAGACACTCTGTTTAATATAGTAAATCTACCTTTTGAAGAAAAAGTTTCTTGAGTACCTAGAAAAAGTAATCAGTAAGAATTTAGAAAACTCAAAATCTAAAAAGTGCATATTATTCAATACTCCACGTTAGTCCATTGATCAATTTGATTAGTGCTTACTCTCGTTGTGGATATTACGAGAAAGCAGAAAAACTTATCTATAAACTAAAATTATTACTAACTCAAGATAATTTCACTCAATTTTCATTTTTATAATCTATTTTTTTGGTGAACATGTACGAAGTTTTCAATCTGCTTCGACAAAAATAACCCAAAGGGTATTGAACGAGCTAATACTCTTCTTCATTACATTGATGCCCAAAAACGACCTCTTCCCATTAGCAAATATGTTTACAATGAAAAATTCATTCATCCAACAAGTTCAACGACTGAATAAAACTGGTATTCCATTCCTACAGAAGATGAGGAATAACTAACAACATCAGTCTGGAGCAAAATGTTTATAACTTTCAAAGCACCAAAGTCACTTTAGACTCTGGCGCTTTTTTTATCTTTATTT
>BNJU01003265.1_pt1 | contig 41497 bp, 43 predicted proteins | sample 8539281 | NCBI WGS metagenome assembly BNJU01 (sample SAMD00202456, study PRJDB9452) | human saliva metagenome | isolation source: human saliva | place: Japan
GAGCTAACTGTTCCATATCTGGCAATGGATGACGACCGCCATGCTCGCCTAAAGGACCAGTCAAATCCTTGTCTAAATCCTACCGCATAAGCCCCTTTAATATGACCTTTTTATAATCTTGATAGCCTCGAGCATCTAAAATAATGACCTCATCGAGACAAGCTAACAATTCATTTAGGAGTGATAAAAATTTGACATAGTGTACTCCTTTCATATAATTATATCGAAAAAAATACAAATCTGATAATATTATTATATACGAGTACAAGAGGATATACAATTTATTTTGGTATAGTGAAAGTTATTTAATATCTTAAGATGTAAAGCAAACATGAAAAAGCCCCTATCTAAGATAGAGGCCTAAGCGTAATTCAATATTAGGCTTATAGACATTTATGTATGGCATCTACCGCATCAATATCAGCAGGAAGCCAATCCACAGAATATAAAGTATCTTTTGATAACCATTTAGCTGCTTCATGCTCTACTAAGGTAATATTAGAGTCATTTACTAAGGAACATAAATAGCAATGCATTGTTAAATCAAACTTTTCATAGCCAGTATATTCAATGGTAATAATATGCTCTTGAACGTTAATATCAGCTTCTAGCTCTTCTTTGATTTCTCTAATAAGAGCTACATCATGAGCTTCACCTGGTTCAATTTTACCACCTGGAAACTCCCATCCATCCTTTAGATCACCATAACCACGTTGCGTTGCTAATATGGTATTGTCCTTTTTTATAATAGCAGCTACAACTTCAATATGTTTTCGTTGTTCACTCATATATATCCTTATCCATTTACAATATAATCATAAATATCATCCCGTACAGGTACTTCAAGCACATATTCTAATTCTACTGCCGCAGTACCATTGGCCATTGAAATTTCTTTAGCATTCTCCTGACCGGTAGAATGAATGGGTCCTAAATAATAAAACTCTTTAGACTCCTCATCATCTTTGTTCTTCCTCACAAACAAATGCATTGCAACACCTAATGCATCAGCATTAAATGCAGTTTGTACATCATCAGAGGTAAAGGTTCGTTTATTCTTAGATATAGCTTTTAGTAATCCTGGATTTTCAAATCTATCCTCATACTTAATAGTATCTTGAATATCATCAGCTTTATGGTAGTTGATAAACACAGGGTATGTTTTTGTTTCCTTATGAAATTTATATCCTCCAATATTGAGAGGTACTTCATTTTGAGGCCACTCTAATAATAGGCAAACTTGTTCATATGTATATTTTTTTCATATAAAGCAAATGGCGTATTACCATAAATATTATCTTTATACCTTTTCATTAAACTGCTTGAAACCATATGTAACAAGTTCTTGAACTTGTTCTTTAAAATTATTATCTTCTAAAAGCCTGTTTAAAAATTTGGGATATACCATACTTACCATTAGAGAACTCAATAAACTCACTATCTTCAAAAGTCTTTTGTGCTACTTGAACACCAAATCGATTTGTCATTATATTGATAAGATTAATTCGTCCATATTCAGATAAATCTACATTGTAATTATTATAAAAGCACTTCAGATACATAGTTAATGATATCGTCACGACCATCTAATAATGCCTGTAAAACTATAAGATCTCTGGCACGCATCCCTATCGTTAATTTTTGAGATATAAAATGCAGCATTCGCTCCTGAACAGGCGTAAAGGATATATCATAGTCCTTATCCTTAATCTTTATCAAGAAATGATGATAGGACTTAAATTTACTAAAAATTCTACTTACATCAATGGAGCCATGATCAGCAAAATCAGCAATTTTAGGAATACGCCCCAATTTAAAACGTAAATTAAAATACGCTTCCTTTATTAATTTCATATCTGAAAATCGAGCAGTATCAATAGACTCATAAATACGCTGTTTAGCTATTTTATCAAAATGCACCGTCGAGGTACCTGGAATAATACGATTGCCAGCCTGTACATAACGACGCTAAAGTGTCTTTGTTATAGCTCCTATCACCAGATAATGCTAAAGGAATCATAAAAGTTATTGGTATAGTTACCGATAAAATCTAAAATAACAACATATTCCTTGTCTTCAAATTTACGCAAACCACGTCCGAGTTGCTGAATAAAAATGATTGGACTTTCAGTTTGACGTAGCATAATAACTTGATTAATCTCAGGGATATCAACACCTTCATTAAATATATCCACCGTAAAGATATAATCAAGCTGCTCATCTATACGACCTTGGTATTCTCCTGTACCAGTTAAACGAGCAATTGCTTTCTCCCTAATTTCTTGGCTATCTTCACCAGTTAAACAAATCGTACGATAAGCACCACGTTCGTTAAATGCATCAGATAACTCTTTGGCTTCAATTCTATTAGCACAAAAAACAAGTCCTTTTACACGACTACCACTATGTCCGAAGTAGCGAATCTTTTCTATAATTTTATCTACTCTCTCCTTTGTAGATAAATTCGAGAAAGATACGTCCATATCGGATATATCTTCTTGAGTATCCACCCATAAATCACTAATCCCAAAGTAGTGGAATGGGCAGAGTAAATCCTCTTCTAAAGCCTGTTGTAAACGAATTTCGTAAATAATATTGTGGTCAAATAATTCATACAGATCATAACCATCAGTTCGTTCTGGACTTGCAGTCATCCCCAATAAAAACTGTGGTTCAAAGTATTCAATTATGCGTTGATAACCATCTGAACCTGCACGATGTACTTCGTCAATAATAATACAATCAAATTCCTTCGGATCATACTGTTTCATTACATCATCTCGACCCATCATTTGCATGGTCGAAAATACATGTGTTGCATTATAGTGTTTCGCATTTCCTGATACGAGTCCAAACTGAATTGAACTGTCGTTATAAATTCGTTCAAAGCTTGCAATCGCTTGCTTTGCAATTTGTTCACGATGGACTAAGAATAAAATTCTTTTAGGCTTCATCTCTCGCATAGCAAAAGCGGCTGCATAAGTTTTACCAGTACCCGTAGCAGATATCAAAAGGCCTCTTCTTGCATTATTAGCTCTTAGCTCATTGAAGTTAGCAATAAACTGTTGTTGCATGCTATTTGGTTCTAACTGAACCAAATCTATAGCTCTAAATTGTTCTGCTACAGTTTTTTGAGAGGCTCGCTCAGGCCGTACCCATCTAGGTTTATACCAAGGAATAAACGCTTCATAAGGAATGGCAAACTCGGAATTCCAATATAGGTCAAACTCTTCTGTAATTTCCCGGGCATACGTATCACTACAATGCGCTTCAGACCGAGTATTCCATTCACGATTTTTCTTTAATGCATTAATAGTTAAGTTAGAGCTGCCGACAATAATTTGATAAGATTCATCTTTTCTAAAGATATACCCTTTTGTATGAAAGCCATGACCACTACCATTTGTAGTGCAATAGACTTTTAAATCAATATTCTTTAAATTTCCTAAGTCTTCTAAAACTTCTGGACTATTAAAGCCAAGATAGTCTGTCGTTAATATACGACCTCGAACACCACGCTCTTCTAATTCCTTAAGAATTGGCTTTAATGTTAGTAAACCTTCTGGTGTTATAAATGCTACAGATATTAAAAACTCATCACAACTTCGTAAGCCATCTTCAATAGCTGATAAAAACATTACGACCCTTCCCCATTAGCAATAAGTTCTGAAGATGTAGCAAAATTGATTAAACGATTCGATTCTGACATAACGAACTCCCCATATAATTAATACTATACTTGCTATTATACCAGCCGCAGCAGCAGCGTCTAGAGATATATATTTTATACCCAAAACCTTATATATATCATTTGATATGCACTCTATTTCATCTGTAAATCGTAATGTATAAATATTAATATATGTTCACATCGAATAATTTCATCAATCCCTTATGATTATTACTGGTATACGTCTTTTTGTCGCTTAGAGTTGTGATATAATGTAAACTAATTACTCTTAGGGCAGTAGTCGCCCAAATGGATCCAAAAGAGTTAGTGTGTTTGCAAGGAGCGTACGCAGTTGAAAAAGGGGTACATCAAGTTAATAGCGGCCATCGTACTCGGTGCGGCTATTATCGGTGGTGGGATTTATGGAGTGTATACACTTCTGTCATCCAATACAACGACAATTTTATATCGATCAACAGTTGACGATAAGATCAACGCAATTCGTCCTTATATTGTTGCATTAGACACATATAACTCGTACAGCGTAGCTTATGCTAACCAATTACAACCAACTCTTGAAGAGTTGCGTAATAGTTCTCATAACACGACGATTACCTTGCCTAAATATAAGGATCTCAAAACCGCTTTAGAAGCAGCAAAACAAGATAGTTCTACTCCATATGAAGACGTAAACCAAGCAACAAATGACGTACTCGCCGTACTTGATCAAATTATTCCGATTGCAGATCAGTTGCAAGCTTACTATGTAGAACGTCGATTTGAAAAAGATAATTTTCAAAGGTAGCGATGAACTAGCAGCACAATATGTACCATTAGCTGAACAGTTCTATGCTACGTATAATGCATTAGATTTAGCTTTAGATAATCGTAACAATGAACTCTACACTGAGCGCATGAACGAGTATCAAGGCGAAAAACGCGAAAATGCGGTTAATTTTATTGAATTAAACCTCATGACAGCACAAACTATCGACCTTATTGATCCAGATGGAAATACGGATACGCAAAAGGTTGAAGCTAAACTTACAGCAAATTTCACAACGCATTAACAAATTACAACCCTGGTACGACTTCAGAAACACAAAATGCTGTACGAGAGTATCAAGATGCTGTAAAGAGTTTGTTGCAGAAGCCCGCAACTACATTATTATTAACTCATCTTATGGCGAAGCCTATACGCAATTATTTATTAAGTATAATAAAGATGATTAGTAAAGCTAATGCCGTAAATATGGCAGACTTAGATGTAACAGATAATATTTAGATAACTACAAAGGACTAGCCATGCGAGCTGGTCCTTTTTATTTATCTTAACAACAAACTTTATTCCTCTTTCAGAATCTTTTCGTAATGATGTAATATTCGCTTGGCGAAATCTTAAGCCCCTTTATATAGCTTTTTACAAATCCTATTAATCTTTGGATATCCTAGAATAATGATGCACTATCATCTAACAATATTTCTTGAGCTTTCACAATGGCATTATAACGTTGTATGTCATCTATAGTTGTTTCTGCCAAAAAGCAAGTAGTTCATCATATTTAGGGATTACTAAAACCAGACACATTAGTTGGATTAGAACCATCAATAGTTGTACCCCAATATTGTTTTAAGAACCATACAGGACTACCAGTGCTAGCAGTTGACACACTAGTTATTGCCAAGTCATATTCACCAGAACGTGTTACCTTATCAACTACACTAGAATCAACAATCTCTACATTAACATCTATACCAATTTTTTTATAATCAACCTGCAATGCTTCTGCATATAAGATAACCTCAGGTCTAGATGTGTAGGTATAGAAGTTAAGTCGTAATTTCTTACCATCCTTATCTACATAACCATCTCCATCAGTATCTATCCATCCAGACTGTGCCAACAAAGATTTTTGCACGTTCTAGCATTATACGTTTCAGGAATTTTAATGTCGTTATATCCATAATTTAAACTTGGTGGCAACGGAGTTCTCCCCGCTACAAAAGTATCTTTAAATAGTTTTTTTGCATAATTCTCACGATCTGCCCCTGCCACTAAAGCACGTCTTACGTTAATATCATTCAGTATCCATTGTGGTTCACACGAACCATAACAACACCAATGAAGAGTTTCTTCAATGATATAGGTCATTACTATCTTTTAAATAATCCATACTCACCGGCAGCAATAATTGGTACTATCAATATCGCCAGCTTGTCAATGCCATGGCACAGTATTCCTCATTAATAGAGTCCACAACTACATGTTTAAACCCAACATCACGTCCCAATAGTTTTCATTTTCTATCTAACTCAATACGATCTTTAGTAAAAGATATAGGCTTTTTATATGGACCCGTCGCAATAAATGTACCTCTTTACTAAAATCCACGTCCATCACGTTCTGATTGAACGTCTACAATCAAAATAAGGATCACTAATAATCCAGGCAAATTGGGATATGCCTTATCAGTACGAATAGTTAAAGTCTGTCATTGCTTCCATTAAGTCATAAGAAAAAGGATTTTGCACGTTTACTTTTGAAATGCAGTTCAAGCGATTCCTTAACAGCTTGTGCGTAACCGTCCGATTAGAAAACTTGACCTTATCGTAATAACAAAAGTCCAAGTCTTATAATCATCTCCTACTGACCAAGAAGAAGCAATCCGTGTTGTGGTTTCATAGAGGTCATCAAATCTAACAGATTCTCCCTGTACCATATCTGCAATTCTCCCAACTAAAGTAATTCTCAGTAGGTTCTAAAGTCTCTGCATAAGACATAGCTCCTACTTTTAATGTGTCCTTATTGGTGTCTTTTCCACATCCAGAAATATTAGAGTACCCGCCAATAGAATACACATCCCCAATAATGAATACTTTTTAACCTCATGTCAACCTCCAACTATGTTGTAATTTCTCCAAAAGAATATTGATATATAAATATATTAATACTAAATACTATAATCTATAGTATTTATCATACAAATGAGAACTATTTATAGAATCATAACCAACTTGAATCGTTAAGTTTTTCAAAATACTTATTAAATAAAAGTATTAAAGGTACAAAAGGGCTATTCACGCAATATATAGCTTTTACTGCTTTTATGTAATAGCCCAATAGTAAGCATAAGTACTAGTTAATTAGATTCTATTATTTACGTTTCAAATCTTTTGTGCCAATGTAATATTCAGACGGTGTTATCTTGATACCATCAATATGTTTATTACCTACAATATTAATTTTAGGATACCCGAAGGAATAATGCTACGGCGTTATCTAACATCAGTTGTTGCGATTGATAACCGCATTACGACGCACCACTGGATCGCTTCTGCTTTCACGAGATCAATAATTCATCGAAACGAGGATTAGAGAAGCCAGACCCATTGGTTTCAACGCCTGTGCCCCAATATTGTTTCAAGAACCATACTGGTTGACCCGCGTGACGGTTACAACATCGGAATAATCATACTTCACAATCGCAGATTGAGATAATGTGTCGATAACCGCGCAATCTACGATTTTAATTCGTAAATCTACACCGATTTTTGTGGTCCGCGCAATGCTTTACCCGCATATAATGGCAATTCAGGACGAGTTGTGTGAGCATAAAAATCAAGTACGAGGTTTTCACGCGTCTTTATCTACTTTTAACCGTCGCCATTTGTATCTCCATAACCTTCACGTTTCGTGTAATTGCTTTCGCACGTTCTACATTATATTTGATTAGGATCACGCAATTGGTTAAAGCCACTAGTCTATGGATGGTGGACGATGAGACCTTACCGGCTGACGGTATCCTTCATGAGGTTCTTCATAAGACTCACGGTCTGCTGCTGCAATGAGGGGCTGCACGAAGATTAGGATTCTGTAGTTTCCTTTTGCCCCATACGAACAAATACGTCGCAAGAAGCCACTTCATAGATAGTGAATTTCTTATCATTTTGGAAGATACTATATTCACCGGGTCCAATGTTAACGGTATATCTACATCGCCCGCTTTGTAACGCCATAAAACAGTATTCGCATCATTAATAGATGGGATTTCAACCTTAGCAAAGCCTGCTCTTGCCATCCCAGTAATTATCATTGCGCTTTGAGTTCAGCACGCTCTTTTTGTGAAAGAGGATACTACTATGGACCAGTACCAATGGGACCTTCCTTTGCAATATCGACCATTCGCCTCTGCTGTCACATCCATAATCAAAAACAATGGATCTCCTAACAAGTTGGGCAAATTATAATATTCCTTGTCAGTCGCGATGGTCAACTCTGACCGTTAGCAGTAATTTCATATGGTTAAAGACGTTTTTGCTCGTTTGCTTTTGCTAAAAAGTTCGTTCTAAAGATGCTTTATGCCTCAGCTGTCAAACTATTACCATTTGAGAATTTAACTATCATTTGATGGTGAAAGTCCATGTTAACTTGTCATCACCTTGCTTCCAAGAGTGGCAAGCCAAGGCGTTGCTTTCATTTGATCATCAAACTTGATAAGCGTTTCACCTATACCAAATCGTCAACGCAGCTAAAAATAATTTTCGTTGGTTCTAATGTGCCAGCAAAACTAATAGCCCTACCTTTAGCCATCATTAGATGAGCAGAATCTTGATTCGCCCTACAACCAATAGTCCCGAACATAGTCACACCAAAGGGTCGTACCAATTAGCAAGACTTGCGTAATCCTGTCATTTATCACCTAACCTTTCTACACGCATTAATCTATCTGTTATACTCAGATACTCACTATTTTTGCATTAACATAATCTAGTAAATATAACCTGCTTTTACAATAGTTAATATAAAGAGAATCTATGTACATCACTTCATATGAGCATATCTTATTATACCATGAGTATATTTTATACAGTCAACTATACTATATATTGAGTGTTAACACAATGTATAATTTGAGAAACATTTCCATATATCTATTAAAAATTTCATATCTTAACTATGCATAAAAATAGCAGTTGAGTCTTGAAGCACTGCTATTTTAAGTTACCTGATCGCGTAACTCTCTACATTTCAAATTTATACTTTTGAAATTTTTGAGTAAATTTTCCTATTAAGCTTCTAATGCAGCCTCATCCAAGGTAAGCGGCTGAGTCTTGACCAATTTCAAAGATAAAACCCAATAAAACCTTGTATATGGATGTTTTGCATCCGCCAAGTGGAAAGCATCTAGTTCTTCAACGATGGCACTGTGTACACTGTAGCAGCCTAGGCATATAGTACGAATAAAGGCAATATCATGAGCAATAAATAGGTATGTTAAATCTTTTTGTAAACGCGCAAAAGGTACGCAATGGAGTCTTGTACAGATACATCTAGAGCACTAGTAGCCTCGTCTAACACGAGGTTTCGAGCTCTAAAACGATAGCACGAGCAATGGCAACACGTTGGCGTTGACCACAGACTTTATTTCATGAGGATAGCGATGCATAAACTCGTCGAGGTAGATCTACCATTTCAGGTAGTCACACGCGATTTGCTTTCTTCTTTCCCTTTCAAGAAGACCACAAATTATAAAGTGGCTCAGGAAGATATCTTTAACCTTCCTTACGATGGGTTAAAAAGCTGCAGATGGATCTTGGAATACCATTTTGAATCTTTTACAGATGATTCTTTCGTTTGTTCAGAATTCATATATTGAATCTACACCATCTAGCATAAATCTCGCCTTCCGTAATAGGAGTATTTTCATGATCATACGAGACCAATGTTGTTTTTCCCAGAGCCAGATTCCCCTACAATCCCAAGGGACTGACCTTTTTCGAGAGTTATATTAATATGCTTCCATGCTTCAGAACTCACCACCAGTGAGGAAGTGAGAATCGTTTACATACATTCTTAATTTCTACTGCGTAATTAGTCAATGTAACGACCTCCTCCCAATGTTGGCACAGCGTCTTTTAGTTGTTTCGTATATTCATTAGATGGATTTTCCAAAATGTCTTGTGGGGTTCCAGCATCTACAACACATGCATAACAATAATAGTCAGACATATAGCCTACACCAAGGTTATGAGTTACCATGACTGTGCAGAATTATGCTCTTTAGCTGGTTCAACATTTGCTAACCACTTGAGATTGTGTTGTTACATCAGAGTGCAGATGTCGGTTCGTCACCGATGAGTAATGCTGGGTCCAATGCTAACGCCATAGCAATACCAACACGTTGACGTTGACCACCAGATAATTCGTGTGGATAACGGCGCAATATATCCGCTCCATTAGGAAGAGATACAGATTCTAATAACTCAATTGCTCGTCGATCACATTCATCATTAGTGATTTCATATGAGATGTAAACAATTCTCTAAATTGTTTTACCAATGCGAAACAATTGGATCTAATGCACTACCACTATCTTGGAAAATCATAGCCATATCTTTACCACGTATGGCTCTCCATTCTGACTTAGATAGGTACGAAGGTTGTGACCGTGTAAAAGATCATGTGCCGTCTGTAACCTACACCATACAGGTAATAAACCCCAAAGTACGGATTACAGTAGTTTTACCGGATCCGGACTCACCTACAATGGTTATTACCTACTGCGTTCCAAGGTAAAGTTCACATCCATAACAGCAGGCACACCATGGTACGCAATGTTAGGTTTTCTACAGTTAGTATGTTTTCTGCCATTATAGCTCCTCATTATTTTGTAATTTTGTTAGTAATCCAGTAGTAATCACTTTGGGTACATTACAGCACCTTTCAAGTATAGCACCTGTAACGATATTAGTTTTTAGGATAGCCTAAGAATAATGCAGCACCATCATTCATCAACAATTGTTGATTTGCATTGCGTAATCACGACGTTTTGCTGGGTCGAATTCGGTTTCAGCTGCATCTAACAATTGGTCAACTGTGGATTGGAGTGACCAGAACCATTTTGAGGGTTGGAGCCATTGTTGTTAGTGTGCCAATAGTTGCCAAGAACCAGATTGGATCACCTGTATTAGCTGTTACAATGTTGGAGATAAGCATATCATAGTCGCCGTCTTGACCCATTTTATCGATCAAGTTATAGTCAACTGTTTTTGATTTTTCATATCGATGCCAACCTTTTTAAGGTCTGTGCAGAACAGCTTCTGCATAAAGTGGTAATTCTGCACGGGGTTATATACTATGAAGTTGAATGTTAATGGTTTTGCCATCTTTATCAAGGATCCCATCGCCACAAATGTATCTCTTTCAACCATCTTCAGCCAACAATTGTTTAGAACGTTCAGGATTATACGCATTAGGATCTTTCAAATCATACTGAAGCCGTCCATGGATATTGGAATTGGAGCAGATACAGGAATAAATGTACCTTTTAACAATACATCAACATAGTTTTTACGGTCTGTTGCAGAGATCACTGCAGCTTTCGAACTTTTGTCATCCCCAAGAATACCTTTTTGATTAATACGGTACGTACGACACGAAAGAATGCGATTTTCATCTGCTTTGAATTTATCATTGCCTTGGAATAAACCAATTTCACCAGGACTCGATGTTAATGCAGCCATATCTACGTCGCTGAATTGTAAGCTCAAAAGCTTTACGCGTATTAGGGCTCATCGATGGAAGGAATTTCTACAGTTTTAAATGGTACTGTACCATCCCAGTAGTTTTTCGTTCGCAGCCATTTCAGCGTTCTGGTGATGAAGGGATTTAACTACATATGGTATGTACCGGTGGGACCTTCCTTCGCAAAAGTTACGTGCTATCTTTTTCAGCTTGAACGTCAACGATTAGGGACAACGGATCCGCTAAAAAGTACAAGGCATATGCGGATATTCTTTTTGTTGTATGAATAACTAATTGTTGACCATTAGCTCCATAGAGTCATATTCAAAGAATGTTTTTCCGCACGATTAGACTTTGCAAAGCACGTTCAATAGACGCCTTTACAGCTGCTGCATCAGCTTTTTACCATTGGAGAATTTCACCTTATCATTGATTGTGAAAAGTCCCGTTTTATGGTCTGGGATACTTCCCATTTTAGATGCAATCCATGGTTGAGGTTTCATTTGTTCGTCCAAACTTAGCCAATGTTTCACCTACACCATAGCGCACATGTACAACCCATGCGAAAGTTTTCTGCTAGGTTCTAATGTGGATGCGAAGTTAGTAACGCCTACTACTAATACCATCTGTTAGCAGACTCATTGTTATCAGACCCACAACCAGCATGAAGAACCCATCATTACAATACTAAGACCTGCTAATAGGTATGCACCCAGATTTTTCATTTAAAATCTCCTTTTACACTACATATAAACATAAAAACATTTAACATCATCACTATCTAAAATAGTTGTGATGGAAAAACCATCATTTCTTTACCAGTCATATTGAAAACTTTCACTGAATAAAGATTCAAATTTATGAAGGTAAAAACAATTTTATCCCTTGATTTTTGGATCCTGCTCTCGTGAGTCAGACCAAAAGATTAAAAAATAGCAACCGATAAGGATGGACATGCCCGGAATGCCATGAGCCATGGACTCGTTTGCAAGTACTGGCGACCCTCGTTAACATAAGACATTCGGGGTCGGTGGCTGATCGCAAAGCCAAGGAAGGATAAACTACTGCCTCAATCATGTGCCCCGATATCTAATGACCTGTTATATGAGGCATAATATTAGGAATGATGCGACGTCTGATGATGGTCGTGTAGATGCGCCCATCATAACAGCAGCCGTTACATATTCCTCACCGCGCACCATGAGCGTCATAGAACGTACAATACGAGCATATTTTGCCCAACCTACAACAGATAAGGCTAAAATCGTGTACAATGCTACCACCCAGAGATACCAGCAATAGCAATAGCCAATACGATACCGGGGAATGATAACATGATGTCTGCTAAGCACGCACAGAACCATTTCAACTTTACCGCCAAAAATAGCCTGCTATAGCACCGATGATAGTACCAATGCTCACCATGATAACGACGATGGATACGCCGCATGAACAAGGATAGTTGGTACCGTCGTGATACGAGATAATACATCACGTCCTAATTTATCTGTACCAAACCAATGTTGGCTGCTTGGTGCTTGCAATACCTGACTTATATGTTGAGGGTGAAAGCATCGCCCGGTGCAAGCCAGGGTGCAAAGATAGCGATGAAACAATGATAATCATCAGCCACTATAGAAAGAGAACAATTTATGTTTTTGAATAAATTCTGCCATTATGCTCTCTCACCTTTTTCAATCTAGGGTCTAATAAGATATATGATGCATCAACCAATGCGTTAATACACATATATGCTAAAGCAACCCACAACACAAAACCTTCAATCAATGGATAATCGCGCATAGTAATAGCATAAATTGCCATATTCCCAAGTCCCAGTAAGAGAGATACCATTTCTACGACTGCACACCACCTATTAACCAACCAATAACAACCAAGAATAGTGATGAGTGGTAACACCGCATTGGGTAAAATATGACCGAATAAAATTTTTATCTCACTAACACCACGAGCATTTTCGAGCGCCAATAACATAATCCTTTTGCATTTCCTCAAGGATAACGAGACGCACTTGACGCATGTATTTAGACCCAACAACAACTGCCAAAGTAATAGCGGGCAAAATAACACCAGACGCAGATCCACTCGAGAGGATACCCAATCGGTACAAGAGCTACAATTTAAGACCGAAGATGTAAATCAGTACAAGACCTAACCAGAACGTAGGCATGAATACGCCTACGAGGGAGGATAAAATCTCAACCATAATCAACCCATTTGTTGCGATTTAAAGGCGCTTATAATACCTGCAGGCAATGCATGAAGCAGCGTAAATACTAAAGCCGTACCCGCTAACATTAATGCTACCTGGTAAAGCCTCCAACACTACGATCTACTACTGGTTTTTAGCAGAATAACTCATCCCTAAATCACCTTGATGCGGCATTGACGACCCAGTTTGCATACTGTCACTACAAATGGTTTATCTAGCCCAAAGCTGAGCTCGAGTTTCATCGATAAGCTCCTGAGATACGATGGTATCTGCCGTTTCAAGTAACATCGATTACTGGGTCACCTGGTGCTAAATAGGTGAGACAAAATGTCAAAAATGTGATGCCAAACAAGGTAACAATAAAGTACTAATTGTTTGACAAAGCGTTTGCCACAGAGCGCCTCCTAAACTCTCTAAACACTAACAACAATTCAAATGACAAACTAATGGTACTAGCTTTTTATATAGCGATGAAGCTTAAAGGCTAGGGGAACGAAAAAGGTTAGTCGCCCGACTAACCCAAATTAAAGCACAACATATCATACCATGCCTTTAGAGCAGAGCTTTCTGACTCTGATTCATCGCAACATTTCAGCTTCCCAGTTCCCAGTGACCTATAATGAAACCTTGCTCCTCATTACAGCTATTTTGCATAGTATGGGTTTTCACCCATTTTTCCTCTTTTACGCTCGGTAAATACCGACACTCACTAGTTCATTCATTTTTATCGATTATAAATATACTATATTAACACTCTATTTACAATACCCTATACCCCTTATGGGTATATGTATTTCTACCTCTTTCAATATAATTTTTATACTGATATATATTGATTAATGATTAAATTCACAATCCTGCATAAAGTATATAAATTAACTTATATAAATAATTTTTATTATATTTACTGTATGTGACGGTATATATATGATTTAATAATAATAAAGCAATGTAAAAAGCTTTATTATAAAATCTTTTTATACAGCAAAAATTTGATTAATAATTATACTCTTCATGTTTTCATATCTAGCTCGCATTAATTATGGGTCTAATGCATGATTATGATAAAAAGCTATGTGCAAGTAGTAGCCTCTAATAGAGACAGATATATTCAGTTAATCAATACTTTGTTGTAAGCGATTATGCTCTGCGTGTATCCGCTTTACATCAAAACATACATCACGCAAAACCTATGCTTACTGCCACTGCGCTACCTACCATAGCATCAAAAACCACGTGCGTAGTTGCATATAGACAATAGAACGCCTATACGAACAAGTAATTAGAGCGTTTAATACGACTTTCAGCTACGCCAGCCATACGCATCGATTGCTAGGTACTGCCAAAAATGCACAATACATACGGTACTACGTTGGTTACAACCGCTAAGTTTACTAAGATTTCAAATTGCTCACGCAAGGATTCGCTTGCAGTGAATAAAAGTAGTAATGTTTCAACGAGCAGGTAAAATCAATACACCACGAACAGGAGCATCTTTTGCTATTTTACGAGCGAATATTTTAGGGAAGTAACCATGTTCTGCTGCGCTTTTGAGAGACGCGAGACAATGTGGTGCCAGCAAAGCAAAGCGCCAAAGCAGAAATAACCACTAGCAGCCATAACGATGTTTGCAATTGTATCATTGAACATGTATACGAATATCAGACCGGATGGTGCATGAAATTTAATAAATCAACGTTGGGCACAATACCTGCCATAACGTTTGTGGACAAAGATATAAACCACAGTACTGCTAATGTACCCGCCACGGTTGCGATAGGTGCGTTTTTCTTTGGATTCTCAACAGCATCAGCATTAGCCGCTGCGGACTCAAATCCTAGGAAGCCCCAGCAAAAGTTAGGGAAATAGATTGTTTTACCGCATCATAAAAGCGGAAAATCATTTTGGAGTTCCATGCCGCCCAATAAATGATGGATCAAACCAATACCAGACCGATTGTACCGATTAATAAAACCGGAACAATAGAGCCCCAAATAGTCATATTGCTGAGTCGACCTGTGAAACGATTCCTCTGAAGTTTGAAATCGCTGCAAACCACAAAAGCACAGTTGTTACCTGACTTGTTTGTGTCGCAGTGAGGTCAACGCCAAGCTGCGCCATAACACGGCAGATACCGCGATGGCGATATTAGCAATGATGAGATATGCATAGCATAGCTCGCCATAAAATGTCCGGTTTACCGAAGCGATGTTCTGCATAACCGCCCACCCCTTGTTTTTGGGAGAACATGCCGCGAGCAAAAATATACGCTGAGTAAAGCGCACCCCAGCTGTCACGAGCCAGATAAAACTGAAATAGTACCAACAGGCCAGAATTAGTTGGTAACATAATGATCCCAGCTCTAGCATATTGCTACCATTGATGGTTAGCTGGAATACAGACATAGCGGTGGTTTTCATGTATCAATCCTTTCACTAAGGTGTTCTCGTCCATAATTCACTTAAAAAATATATATACCGCTAAAGTGAAATTCAGTTCGTACTGTGATGGGCTTGAATGTGAATTTACCGTTTTTATTCTTATTACGAGTTAAATAATAACACCTATAAAGAGCAAAATAAAAAGTACTTTATTGGCGGACAAGGCATATTACACGAATTGAATAAATCATAGGTAATTTATCATCAAAATCGAACAGAACTCATTTTTAATCGTGGCAGTATAGTTTTTACCCATTTTATTCTGTGTATAGATGTAATTTTTCCTATCATCACGGTTATAGTGTCCCTAGTACAAGACTATATTCTCTCACAGTCCACTATACGTATGCATGTAAATACATCATTTTAATAGTGGATTATCGAATTAGAATTTTTGGGCTTTATAGGTATCGTCTAGCTTTTTAAATAAAAATCGATATACATATGAGTATCAATGGGCAATATTGACCCATAATGAAATCCTTATATGTATATCAATCTTATTTTCAGATTTTATTGATAACTATTCTTTATTTTTACTCTGCTTATTCACACTAAGCTCTGCTCTTCTACAGATTCAACGATTTCTTTCCATTCAGTAATTTGCTTTTCCTCAGCGGCGATAATAATTTTACCATTGTGCGTTGTCGTTCCCACATTCTGGAGCCATACCAGATAGTTGTACGACCTGCAACGCAAGCTTCGATGGAATGGCGTCAAGAATATCTGCATCAAAATGGTTTGAAATAACTTTGAAGTCCTCTACGGATAGATCAAGGTGCACAGCCTTTTTCGATACAATGATGCACTGCATTACCTACAATTTCATGAGCTTCACGGAACCGGACGCCTTTCTTCGCAAGATAATCTGCCATATCCGTAGCATTAGAAGTCGTCATCAAGGACTGCTTTCATATGAGCCCCATTGACCTTCATACCACGAATCATAGCCGCATTAATGGACAATGCGAAGTGTACTGTATCAATAGCATCGAAGATACCTTCTTTATCCTCTTGCATATCCTTGTTGTATGTGAAACGCAAGCCTTCAAAGTTGTTAAAAGACCTAACAAATGACCATAGGTACGGTATGTTTTACCACGAACCAGCTCGCAAACGTCAGGATTTTTCTTTTGCGGCATAATACTGAGAGCCCGTGCAGTGAGCATCATCAAGTTCAATAAAATTGAACTCATTGGTGAACCACAAGATCAACTCTTCGCTAAGACGACTCAAATGCATCATCACTAGAGATGTAAAAGACAAGAATTCAACTACGTAGTCACGGTCGAGATACGGCGTCCATACTATTTTTCGTAAATACGAGGAAAAGGCCCAGCTTTTGCGTATATGTTTGATCAATGCCGTATGTAGAACCAGCTAATGCGCCGACACAAGTGGCATGATGTCAGCATGTTTGAATACCATCAACAAACGATCAAAATCGCGTTCCAACACTGAGAAATAGTAGTCATATGATGCCCAAACAATACAGGTTGAGCCCGTTGTAAAATGCGTATAGCCGAGGCATGATAACATCACTATACTTTTCAGCTGTTTCGATGAGAGCCTTCTGCATATCTACAATGAGCTCGCCCATTTCACAACAACTTTACGCACATACAGTGCAAGTCTACTGCGCATTGGTCATTACGGCTACGGCACGTATGCAAAACGACCACCCGCTTCACCGATGTCATCAGTTAAACGCTTTTCAATATTCATATGAATATCTTCGAAAACTACAGAAAATGGGAATTCCCTTTATCGATTTGCCCTTTAATCTTTGTTAAACCCTGCTAAAGGTGCATCTCGATCTGCGTCCGGAATAATATGTTGTTTTTGCCAACATAGTCGCATGATGCGCTGCCTGCAATATCTTCGGCGTACATCCGCGCATCAAAAAGCGATAGAGGATGTAAATCCTCTACCGCTTTATCAGTGCCTTACGTGCAAACGCCCGCCCCACAATTTAGCCATTAGTTTACCTGCTTTCTCTTTCATCAATGCATTAATTTTTCTGAGAGTGAAACCGAACAAGTTGATGAAACCTTCTGCATCAGATTGATCGTATACGTCATCTTCTTCCAAATGTTTACGAAATCTTCGCTGTACAAAGAATATGGAGAAGTACTACCTGCAGAAATGATATTTCCTTTGTACAATTTAAGTTTTACTTCACCAGTTACAGTTTTTGAGTTTTCGTCAACAAACGCTTGTAATGCGTTCATCAATGGTGCAAACACATGCCATCATATACGAAGTTCAGCGTGTTGTTGCAATGAGTTCTTTGTCAGTGGTATGTGGCTCTGTCGAGGCAAGGTATTCAAGTTCTCTGTGAGCATACATGATGATGGAGCCACCTGGGTTTCATAAACACCACGGGATTTCATACCTGCAATCTAGTCGACGATATCTACAACGCCTACACCATAGTGTGCACCGATTTCGTTGAGTTTTTCTAATATTTGTAATGGAGTACCTTCTTGACCATCTACAGCTACTGGTACGCCTTCTTTGAAGGATACAGTTACATAACCAACTTCATCTGGAGCTTGTTCAGGAGTATGTGTACCAAGTCACATCATCTTTGAGAGCGCATTGCTGGATTTTCAAGATCGCCGCCTTCATGGGACAAATGCCATACGTTTTGGTCCATAGAGTACGGATGTTTTTGTAGCTACGCTGGAATATCGTGTTTGTAGCATGTTCCATGCAGTCTGTACAGGTTTTCAAATCCCTCTCACAGGAGCGATGATTTTTCATGTTGGGGCTAATGCTTTGATGAGTCAACTCAAAACGAACTTGGTCAGTACAGTCACCAGTCGCACCGTGAGCGATTGCATCAGCCTTCTTTTTTGTAATATCTACAAAGTTTTTACCAATTAAAGGTCTAGCGAAGGATGTACCTAATAAATATTTGACCTTCATAGATTGCCAGCTTTTACAGTGGTAAAATATAATCTTTACAAACTCTTCCTAGCATCAACGATATACGCTTTAGAAAGCACCAGATTTAATCGCTTTTTTTCTCAACTGCATCATAATCCTCAGGTTGGGCAGTCTACACACACAGCAATAACTTCAGCGCCATAATGTTTCTTTCAACCGGAATGATAACGAAGTATCTAAACCACCAGAATACGCAGTACTACTTTACTTTGCTTTACCCGCATGATAACACCTCACAAACCACTATCTGTTAGACTCATATATCAATACAATATCAGATAATGTGTGAAAGCATACCGTAGTATTTTCTGTTCAAACAGGCATTTTTCTCCTTCTGACAAAAATAGTATACACCTGTATAATTATAAATGCAAGTATTATTTTTATACAATTAAATAATATTTTTCTCGGATATAACTATTATGCAAACTTATCCCATAAATTTATTAGTATATATATTTTTATCAAAAGTATATAATAGAAAAGCATAGGAGGAAGTAAAAATGCCTAATAGAGAAAGCAACCAGTGTTATATTCGGTTTTGACTTTCAAGCAAATGCAGCTATAGTATTAGCACTGAAAATATTAATAATTTACAATCATTACGTCTGAAAAGCAACTATGAAGACATTGATATAACCTTATTTAATGGTAGCCATATATTAGCTCAGGCAAAATCAGTGACAAAACCACTGACTGATTTTCAAAATGTCCGACTTAAAAACTCTAACCACTTTATCTGAAGGATGTGCAGGATTACAGCAAAATAAATCAATTGTTTCTAACCCTATATATTTTACTAATTCTCGTAACCCACTAAATCAAGCTCAAAGGAACAATAAATGTTTTTGATGGGAAGACAAATCGTCAATATGATGAATTACCTCCTGTTGCACAAAAATTATCGATAATATAATTAAAAATAACGAAATACAAATCGATAAAGGTTTATTTTCCGTCTATTGTTGCCATTCGAGAACAGATAATAGAAATGAGCGGTGCAAATCAATCATGAGAGTTATTGATGATTTTCTCGGAACAAACAATATTCAGATCGCGGGGGTTATCAAATAAAAATTCTAGAAAAAGTGGACCGCTCTAATTTTAACTAATGGTTCTACAAGAGATACCCAAATAGTTTTAAGAGACTTAATTTGGTAGATAATTAATATAATTATAAATCCAGATAACCTGATAGCTACATTTAGAGACTACTTTGATGAATCAGAGTACTCGAAATCATACGAAACTATTTAACCTTATAGAGACAAAACGCTGGGCAGTGAAAAGCTTCACAAAGGTTGTTGTGAATTTTTCACAGTATGGAGACTCTAGTATCGGCAATCAAAATTTTTAACTTTTGCAGAAAAGTTTTATAAAACTTATATAGATGAATTTCTTCTTAACGAATTGCCAATAGACATTAAAGAAAAACTTTCAAAAGTTATAATATACTGTATTTTAACTAAAGGCGTGAAATAGCTAAACTAAAACAGGGGAGCAAATATATGCGACTAACTACTCTTATCATAAAACAAGGTTTCTTTGACTTTCATTTTCAAATAAAACAAATATCATATATATAAGATACAGTTGTGGAAAAACAACTCTCATTAGACTACTCTTATACGCACTCGGGTTTAATATTCCAAATACTAAAAATTTTTAAATTTGAGTGCTTAGAAATAAACCTTATGCTAGAACATGAAATGTTAGGATTAATTAAGTTAACGCGCGAACACCGAGAGCAAAGTACGATCGAACTTAAAACATAACAACATTCAACTTACCTGGAAGAAAAATATCCATCAAATAATTTTCAATACTTCGAATACTGATATTATAAATAATTTATTAGGGACATTCTATATTGATCAAGAGGCTGGACATTATTAAATAGAGGTACAGTGATTGGTATATTCATTTAACATTGAGGAGTTAATTAGAGGGACTAGGCAATAAAGTAATGATAAATTATTACAAAAAGATAGTATAAATCAAGAAGATAAAACAATACAAACAAATAATAAAAATATCAGGTACCAAAAATCAATTCAAGATGAAGCTAATGATAATATAACGGACTTTGACTCAGCTTTGCTAGCATTGAAATGTTAAAAATAGAGTATCGTAGATTAAAAAGAAAAGAGCAAATAGACCAACTTTTTAAGTGATAGTAAAAACTTCAAAAACTACATAGAAAGTATGAAACTTATGATTCGTATAAATAACGAAATTATACCTTTAACTAGCGATAAAGATTGAGGATACAATGACACTATTGATTCACTAAAAAGCAAGTTGATTTATTTCCCAGATATTAATCAAGTACAATCTAAAATTAAAATTAGAAAAGGACATAATTCCACCAGATGATCAAGATGACTTTTGTTGTGCCCAATCATGGACGCAAGAATTTAATTCTGCGTTATCAAAATTACACATTAACAAAACTTATTAGAAGAACATATCCGAGAAATTAACAGTAAAGATAGAGTTGATAATGAAATCAAAATATTAACTAAAGAAAACAACGCAGCAGCAATTTTCTCTATATAAATCAATTAAAACATATGTAGAATCTGTGAATATAAAGCTCTGGAGAAGACATCTCTTTAGAATACATAGTTCACTTCTAATTTGAAAAAGAATTATCTGGAGCTCTACTACAAAAGCTAGTATTCTCATTCAAAATGTCATATTTAAAAAAGAAACCGAAAAGCTATTAGGCATAAAATTACCAATTATTATTGATTCACCTAGTACAAAAGAGTTGGATTTGAGACAATGTTAGATTGATGTTTAGCATCTTAGACTTTCCAGACAATCAAAATTTTTATTGCGTCGATATATAAATACGAGTTTTAACGAATCAATTCTAATATTATAGAATTAAAGGTAGTATGTTAGAATAGAAAATATGCAACATCATTAATGATGTTGCATATTTTTCATGTCATCATTATTCAATAAATTGCCTATTATTCTTCTACCAACCCCCAGCTCTTGTTCATACACACTGAGTCTGCTTCTGCTTGTGTAATCATGCCTTGGTCTACCATTTGTTCGAGCACCAGCTTTTTGTCGAGCTTTAGCTCCTTCATAGTTCGTATAAGGATCTAAATAGGACGGTGCATTGGGTAATGCACGCGAGCAAAGCACTTTGCCCCAATGTTAATCGACTGGGACTCGTCCCAAAGTATCGTGAGCTGCTTCGTAGATACCATAATAATTATGACCGTAATATACGGTATTCAAATACATAGTTGAAAATTTCTTCCTTAGAATAGTAATGTTCCATCTCACTAGCGAGGATGGCCTCTTCTACCCTACGACTCATGATGCGCTTTGAGAAAGGAACTAGATTTTTACAAGTTGTTGTGTAATAGTACTACCGCCTTCAAGGTTTCACCTGCTATGGTATTTGTGTACAAGGCGCGAATAATACCGAGTACATCAATAGCTCCATGTTTATAATACCGCTTATCCTCAATAGCAATTAATGCATTTTTGTATACTCAGGAATAACATCCCTTTCACCCAATGCTCTTTTGAAACACGTTGATTAGAGCTATCTGTACTATCTCCTAAATGTAAACAGTCGTATAATTCGATCTGTCCGACTGAGCGATAGTCTTCACTGTTCTGTTTTGTTTTTCAACAAATGTATGAGCTTTACTCATCTGAGTTTGTCGCCCAAGCTATGGTATCCGTCATATATAAACATAGCCAAAAATCATGACCACCACGAATACAACTAGGTTTCGAAGGTGGCGAAATACTTTCATTTCTTTCACCTATTTCTTAAAGGTCTGTAATATAAACACATGTAAACATGAGTTTATAATCTAGCCATCTATACAATACCTATATACATATACAAATATAAAGTATATTAAATGTGTTGTATCCATCAATCAAAGAAGAAGATATAAAACACTAGTTTTTACGTCCACTCATACTACAAATATATTTAATATATCTTATAACGGCACGATACTATATCTATAAATACCGATTAATGCATATTGGTTATACTGATAAGTTGTATTAAAAACTTTAAATGAGAGTATAATATATGAGATAGATAAAAACATACCTATGGAGGAGTAATATGAAACAGTGTATGGATTCAGAAAAATCTGTCGTCGATTGCAGTAAAATCTTGGGTCAAGTGCAAGCTATTGATCGAATGATTGAAGAAGACATTCCCTGCGAAGATGTGTTGAGCCAAATTAATGCAGCTAAATCTGCACTACATAAAAGTGGGACAAGTAATTCTTGAAGGACATATCAACCACTGCGTACGAGATGGTATCGAACATGGTGACGTAGAAAAACCATTAGCGACTTTACAAAAAGCTGTAGAGGCGCTTTACAAATATGGGTAAATAAAAAGGACTCTACAAATAGTGCACTCAAAAGTGGAGCATAATTTTGGGAGGTGCAGTTCAAAATGTAGGGTCCTTTTAGTACTAATATTAATCGTGGTTGAGTTGTTGAGGAATTCGCTCAATGCGCGAGTGCATCATCTTCGTCAGCTCCGTCAGCAGTCAATGTAACGGATGTACCTTTTGCTAGCCCCCAAAGTCAATACGGTTAAAGATAGACTTAGCATCCGCTGTTTTGCCATTGGCAGCAATGAGTCGCTTTGAGTGAACTTAGCAGCCAATTGTGTGAAGAGCTGTAGCAAGGACGAGCATGTAAAACCAGATTCGTTAGTAATTTCTGCAGTGAATTCTTTCATGATAACCTCTTTCTATCTCGATGAAAGTCGTGCCTATCTCATACGTTCTAATAGTTCTAATGATATGTATCAATATCAAGTATTTTCAATTCAAGTATATTACATCTTATTTGCTACATAATGATTCTATTTAAGGCAATTAAGGCAAAACTGGATTATAGTAAACCTTTTTCATGTAATACAGATTTAGCGTATTCTGTAATTTCTTCTGCTGTGTCCATAGTAAGTGCTTTATTTGCCACCTCTTCACATTCTGTTTTGAAACAGAACCAAAGATATTTTTACAGCTAAGAGGAATCGAAGAAGCAGTCATGGAGAATTCGTCAGGTAAGACTAATAGAGTCTTGGTCGCCACAGGATCACTAGCAAGCTCACCACACATACCTGTAAATTTACCTTGCTCATGCTAGCGTCAATGGCGATAGCAATAAGACGTAACGCCTGGATGCAATGGTTGATACAAACACCGATTGCTTCGTTCCTTACTGATCAACTGCCAATGTGTATTGGCAAAAGATCATTCGTGCCGATACCAAAAGTCTACATATTTAGCAAGGATTGGAATAACGGCTGCCGCTGGTACTTCAATCATGATGCCAACCTTGATATCCTTGTTAAAAATCCTTTCCTTCAGCCGCCACGCTCAATCTTACATTCACTAAGCATATCATTCGGCGATTTCACTTCCTCAACGGAAGCAATCATAGGATACATAATGTGAATGTCACCAGCCTTTAACTCGTAACAAGGCACGCAATTGTACCTTTAAAAGATATCTGGACGATTTAAAGAAATGCGAATGGCACTGATAACCGAGGAATGGGTTCATTTCGCCCGGCAAAATCAAGGCATTTTAATTCCTTGTCGCCACCGATATCCATGGTACGGATGATAACAGTTGCCCCTTCGTCTCTTGGGCTACCTTTTTCATATTCTTCAAATTATCACATCTTCTGTGGCAGTTCGTCGTTTTTCCATGTAAAGAATTCTGTGCAGGCAAACCAATACCTTGTGCCCCCATAGTGAGCGCATGTTGCGATCCGCTGCTGCCGATGTTGCCGAATAATTCTACATGGTGACCATCGGTGGTGTAGCTTCAAAGATTGCAGTTGCGCCAACCGTTTAATTCCTCTTGAAACGCCAACGCCCGATTGTATACTCCGTCCAATCCGCATCAGATGGATTGATTTCTACGATACCATCGGTACCAAGAACAACTGCTTTTGTCGCCATCAGCGGAAACTTTCAGTCTCGCTCAACGCCCATAACGGCGGGAATTTCGAGGTGCTTGCGAGCCGCGGTAGCCACGCATGAGATGTAGACCACCCGCCGCAGTGACAATGCGCTTTTACCACATATCGGGGGTAAGTATCAGATGGTGCCAAATCATGAGCACTGAATAAACTTCGCCAAGTATGTGAGTGACCGCGAAGTTCCTTACCTAATATGTGCGCATCAAACGAGTCGCCACGATATCTTTAATATCTGCACCTCGTTCACGCATGCGGCATCTTGCATACCAAGAAAGATGTTGGCAGCTTTCGAATTGTTTGAGACGTGGTGCTACCGCGTTCTGTATGGCTGAGACTCAACAAGAGTTTAATTCCGTCAGACAAGGATGGGTCTTGAGCGATTTGCATGTGCGCTTCATAAGCGGCCCACTCTTCTGGTCCATTTCTTCCAACGCTTTTACGAATAGTGCAATTGTTTTAAGGTAGATACCCATATGCAGTTTGCTAAAACTTGCACCAATTTCTTCTTCTACCTCGTCTTCGAAATTACATTGCAGCCAAGAAGATGACAATTTCCTCTTGATTATATCTGTCATTGCCTACTGCACGTCACGGATCGAAATCCCTTGAGATTCGCCTTATGTGTTTTCCCTCTTTCTATTACTGATTAACTTCATTACTCTTTGATTTATCATTTCTCTGTTAAGCAATAGTAATCCAAATACCTATATTCCTTAAATAACTTGACGTCCCATATGCATGTTTACTAACTCTTTAATATACGCTTATAAGCTCCTTATTTTCCCTTTGATTTTGCTATAAATTTATACGATTCCATGCCATGCTTAGGACCTAGTTTATGATGTAATATTATAATACTAGAGTATATAATAATAAACGCATGAGGACTTTCACGGCTTCATGGTGAAGAGTCTTACTTATTAATGGGAGACTTGTATGAGATGGCGAAAATGCGTGGTCTAAACGGCTGATTTCATCCTCTTTGCCGACACAAGGAACGTCTAAAGACTACACAGACCTCTCGCCATCCACGCCTTTGCGATCGTCGCACGGGTAGCGGTGCCCGATGGTCTTGCCGAAATCTGGTGCCTTCCGAAACCTGTGATATGTGCGCATGCGCATCATCAACTCCGATAGTGGTGAAGCTTGAAAGTGGCGCGGTAATGCGATTCGATGCTTTGCCGTACGCTTATGAACACGGTGAAAGCTACGAAAGGAGACTTTCTGCCATCGAAACCTTGGCAGGCGTAATGAAGCCTACCTTCGGCTATCGAAAACGGAATGAGTCCGCACAAGTTACTGTGAGACATGGGTAAACCACGTCGCTTCATTGCCCAAGACATTCCTATGAATGTAACCATGGATAGTTATCGACGGACCTCGGTATAAACGGTGAGACCGTAACGGTAAACTCCATATTATTGCTCGGCGTGCCTCATGCGGAGGTATGTCATCGACGCGACATTACAAAAGCGCCCTGTTACAACTCTGAAATTCCAATCATGAAAAGACACGATGCGTCCTGCGACACAAATGTATACTACATTGAGTAGTAAATGAACAAAACATATCAAGGTGCGCACTGTGCGCAGCTTGTGCGTCCTATAGCTTGTGGAACAGGCTCTTGTGCACTCTGCCGTTATGTCCTTTGAGAGTTTGGCTGGTATGAAGTAGATGTGGAACTCTGTTGAGGTACGTGCATATTTCAGACTTGGAGGATGGCACGGTGCTCATGACAAGCCACTGCTGAAGTCTTCGAGGCAGAACTTCCTATCGACTAAGATGAAATAGTTTAACTTATATTAAAATGCGTTCCTAAAAGATGCCAACAAGGTCGCACACTTATGCCACGGACACAGAGCCTCTGAGGACTACTTACATCACATTCTTCATCCTCATTGCTAGCCATTAGCATCGCCATTGGTTACGCCTTGATCATCGTATGGTGTCATCGTAGGCCTGGCTGTATTTTATCGCAAGGATATCAGCAAAGGAACTATTAAACCTATCATTGGACAGATTGCACAAAACGTCCGCTCGTGGTGATACAAATCTTTCTTCTCATCCGGTTGGCTCATCGCCATGTAACGGCAAACAGCGGAGCATTATCCCTGATCGTCGCCACAGGCATCGACAGTAATCCGTCCATCTTCATCGTCATGTGCGCGCAATCACAGCTGCGGTAAGCATGCTGTTGGGCACCGCACGCTAGGGACTGTAGGCACAATGGGCATCGTACTCATCCACGATGGCAAGAGCTGGGGTATTCCGAAAATGTCGTGAGCCGGTGCCATTGTTGCGGGTGCTTGCTTTGGTGATCGAGGCAGGTACTATCCTCTGAGTGCGTCTCTCATGGCAGCCTTGACCGCTTACAAAGGTATCGACGAATATTCCCATCATGTTTAAGATGAGCGATTCACTGCACTCATCATCTCTACAGTGCTGTATCTGTGCTATCTCAGTGGTACCACTCGAATTGCGAAAATAGTTTACTCTCGATTACAATTCACTTTATTTTCAGCATCGATTGGACATTATGGATTCCAGTCATCATCGTCATTGGTCTGTGCCTTTGAAAGTATCTATCCGTTGGTATATCGGACTCCAGTGCGTGGCAGCGAGTAATTCTAAACTCCACCAAATCAAGGGCCACCATTTCTGAGTTGGGATGGTATGCCTTAGCGGGGCTTTGGTTACCACTTTTCACAATCCACTAGCTGATATCATTCATGGCGGCGGTCTACAAACGATGTTTTATACCTACCCTTTCGATTTTCATGGCTGCTGCCATTTTCAGTGACATGCTTGAAGGGGTTGGCTTCTGGAGACGACTATACGACAACTGTTTAGACCCAGGCTAAAACACGAGCGATGTATTTGCTGCCAATGTGGTGCTGCTTTTAACAGGTGCGGTTGGATGCAGCCAAGCTGTGCTGTGTTGCCAGCACACTCTATTATGCGTATTACCTACGCGCAGCGAGGTATTCAAAGACGAATGTGATGCTGGGCTTTGAAAATGGCGGCCATCGCTACTTCGCTCCACTGCAACAAATGGAATATCGCTGCCTACGCTGCCCGTTGTCGCATGATGGGTACAAAGTTCAGCAGATTACGTGCCATTTGCCTTCTTCCCTATATCTAGTTACCGCTCATCTGGCCGGATTTGCGCTTGCGGAAGCAAGATCAATCAATCATACGCTGTGGTAATATCTCAAAGGGAAATTGGCCATGATTTACACTGAAGCTTACCCTTTAACCCAGCTCTCGGTATATTGTGCGCCTTGAGTCCTCAAGACCCAGGTACTATTAATCGCACCAGCAGGCGATACGTTCTCGGTGGCGGCAAAGGTATCAACGTATCCTCGATGCTCGGCGTCTTGGCATGGATGACGACAGCACTCAGCCTTCATCGCGGATTTACGAGGCGAAGAAATCGATAACAACTCACAAAATTCGGCGTGAAAAGAAGGATTTCTGTCCGACTTCGCGAAGGATGACCCGCGTCGATGTTAAAAGTGAAAGCATCTGATGAGAGCGAGATTAACGGTAGTGGTACAATCATCGGTGCCGACGAGTTAGAAGCTCTATACAAACAACTCGATGCGTTGACCGAAAAGGACACTATTAATCCTTGCGGGAGCATTTCGCTTCTAGTCTGCCAAGCGATATGTACGAACTCATTATGGAGCGCTTACAGCATAAAAACATCGCATCGTGAGTCGATGCTAGAAAGATCTGCTCTGAGTCTTGCCTTATAAACCAGTCGTAGTGGTAAATAGTCACGAGCTGAGCGAAATCTTTGGTCACCTCTTGCTACACGAGGATGACCTTGTAGAAGCTGCTAAAGCATTACAAAGAAAGGTGCGCAACACGTGTCTCATCTATGGCTGGTGATGGAGCTATCTTGGTCGCTGCTGAGCGGCACTGTATACTGAGGTCACTGCCCTAAAGGTATACTCGTAAGATCACGCGAAACTGGCGTTCCGCGGTCGCACGCTTTGGCCACGGGCTATGACAGGTACCTTGGGAGGCGCTCTGCTGGGAGGCATCTCCGGTGTGGATCTGCCTCTGCCTACTCTGAAAACCTTGCAACCCTTGAAGTGACACTACTTTCTACAGTGCAGAAATTTAAATGATATATATATTTTATTTTGCATCAGGAGTACACACATGCAAATCACTGATTTATTAAAACCTCCAATCGATCTCACTGAGAATGCAGATCCTGTGTCTACAAAGGCTGACGCTATTTACCTTAGGTGAATTGATGGAGGCGGCATCTCATCGATAAAGGTAGTGCCCAACAGCTGTCTTTGCTCCGAGAAGAGTCAGGTTCTACGAATCTCGGTGATGGTATCGCACACCACATGCCTAAATCTGCGGAAGCGTAAAAAGCGGCCTCGCTGCTGTGGTCGTGCACTAACGGTGTGGATTTTGCGAGCACCGATGGTCAGCACCATCGCCTATTCTTTATGATTGCTGCTCCAGAAAGGCGCGTCTGACACTCATGTGAGAGGTATTGAGTCAGTTAGCAACAATGGTGATCGACCCTGATTTCAAAGAAGCTCTTGCTCGCAGCTCCAACCGTAGAACGTTTCTTGGAACTCGTAACGGCTAAAGAGCAAGACAACTTTGATCCATCTGTGACGGTTTATCAAAAGCTGAGCAGAGGAGTCCGGCAAAGCAGCAAGTATTACTGGCGCTATCGAAGCAGAGCTGCAGAAAGCAATTGAAAGGTGGCACCTAAGATTTCTGTAGATAACCCGCATTATGATCTGCTAGCCGTTACAGGCTGTCCTACTGGCATCGCACATACCTACATGGCTGCAGAATCTTTGAGAACGCAGAAAGCTAAAAGAAATGGGCGCTCTCGCCCAAAGTAAGTAGAGCGTTAGCTTCTGGCGTTAAAGACGCTCTTACAGCGGAAGGAAGTGCACATGCTGATAGCAGTATCGTAGCTTCCGATCGTCAAGTAGAAATGGCTCGCTGACGGTAAACCTGTAGTTCAAACTAAGGTGGCGAAATGGTGATTAATGTGGCTGAAGAGAATTATTGCGTGGAAGCTATGGCTGGTACAGCACCTGTATATCACGCTTCCCAATCCGACAAAAATGGCGCAGTGAGGTTACGCATTCGATGCGGCGAGATAACTTCGGTCGCAAATCTGCAAACATTTGATGACGGTGTATGTCACATGTTTGCCCATTTTGTTATCGGTGGCGGTATGCGCGGTGCCCTCAGCCTTCTTGTTCGACGTGATTCGATCCGGCGAGATCCTAAAACTGGTTCCGGTACACCTCTTGCGGCTTTCTTAATGCAAATCGGTGGCGCTTCCTTTGGCTTCATGTTACCAGTATTGGCGGGTTACATCGCTATGAGTGTACGGACCGTCCGTCTTGCTATGGCTGGTTTTCGTTGAGTGACTTATTAGCTAACCAAGGTGGCTCTGGTTTCCTAGGCGCATTGATTGCCGGTTTCGCTTGCGTTGTTGGTTATTTATGAGTTAAAGGGTGGTATCTGGTTTGCCTCAAGCATTAGGGGGTACAAAACCGGTTCTATTCTACCCTGTTACTTGGCGTATTGTTCATCGGTATCGCTCTTACCTTTATCATTAATCCTCCTGTATCACATGCCCTCGTCACTGGTTGATGGACTCCTTACGATCCCTTGGGCACTACTAGCCGCGTATTATTAAGGTCTTGTCTTTTGGTGCTGTGAGTGTCCGATTGATATGGGCAGTACTGCAAGCAAGGCGGCTTATGTTATCGATACTGGTGCTCTTGCAACTGGCGAATACGAGTATGCAGCGGCGGCAATGGCAGGCGTATATGGTTTCCTCCGGTGGCAATCGCTCTTTGTGCTCATTCTTCTAGCCGCTTCAGAGGCCGAACGCAAATCTGGTGTCCTAGAAAGCTACATCATAGGTAACTCGCCTTCATCTGAGAGGCTATCCCATTTGCAGCTGCTGTCGAGTCCAGTTCGCGTATTGCCAGCTTGCATCATCGGTGCTGGTACGGCTGGTGCATTATCCATGTTCTTCAGATACGCACACTACGCGCTCCACATGGCGGTATCTTCCGTAAATACCAACAATTGGTAATCCACTTCTTTGCCATCCATCGCAATCGGTTCCATTGACATCGCTTCATCTTAGCGCCTGTAAAGCCATGGTTCATCATAGTATCGCTTCAGCGCATTAAAATTAACTATCAATTATAGACATAATTTAAATATGATTGATGTTGCTGCCAGTTGGCGATGTGATTATCGATGCTCATAGATCGTTGATCGTTGGTTGTTTGCGACGAAGTTTCGACGATTCAGCGGTTGGTGACCAATGTAATTTAACGTTTAGCGACTAGTTGATTGATGGCTCTGCCTTGATGGTAAAAGCTAGTGTCACACTAGTAGATATAGTAAAGGACTACGAATAGCCGTATTGTGAACTGACCTAAAATTGGACATAATTTAGGAGGTATAGTTCAAAACCATACCGATGCTCTAGTCCTTTTCTTATGACAAAATAATTAATATTATTTTATAATTCATTATCAAAACTACTTTCAAAGTGGAGGCAAATCCTCAAAATTGTGCAATTACATCGATTTATATTTAAACTATATAAATATTAAATTAACTTTAAAATTATAAATTATTAGCTAGAAATCTAGTTCGGAGAACTAATTCATGAAAAATCATCCAAAAATTGTAGGTTACTGCTGCATTTCTTGCCGCAGCTGCGCTGGAGTGGTGTTGCCCATGGAGGCCTACACAACATGAACGAGTTTGGTGTCGTACCAGTGCTGAATCAACGACTCAAAGTGCACAAGTGTAGCAACTCGAGTCGTGCGAGCAATGGCAACTCAGCCAGTCTTACCAACTTCACCACAACCAGCAGCCACCGTTGTTACAGCAACAAAGCACCACCGATGGCACCAGCCTCGGCCGTCTGCGTGATGCAAACTTCAGCAACGGTTGGCCTAACCATAGCTCAACAAGTTACACCATTACAAAGCGGTACCGCAACAAGTGGCTGCAATGCAATCTCAGCAACAGGTTCGACTCAACCTCAGTATGTTGTGATAAAGATGCAAAAGGCTGTCGTGGGGCTACCATTGGCAATGCACGCAGCTTGATAAATGTGCGGCGACTGAACCTGTTGCACTGCAGAAACCAGTAGATGGTAAGCCAACAGTGCAAACTACTGCAAGTACAGCGTACGCCTGTTGTTATTCAGCAAGAGATCCATGAGCGCCATTAACTGTATCTAATACTACAGCCCAACTTAAAGCCGTGGTAGCAAACAAAGACTTACACAGTTCGCGATATTCGCCGTGCTGAGCAGCAGAACGTTTAGCTCAACTAGCCGCCGGATGAAGCAGCTCAACAAGAAAATGTGTCACAAAGTTGATCCAGCAACAACTCGGCTCAAAAACAAAGCTGAAACTCCAACGGCAAGCAGCACCTCTAAAAGCTCAACAACAAGCAGAAGCACAACGGCAGAAAAGCTTTGCGGGCGGAACAAGAACGTGTGGTGAGCTCAGCAAACCGAGCACAACGACAAGCGGCTACGTGCGCTGGTCAGGAACGTATTGCGGCTCAACAAGCTGAAACAGCTCGTATTGCAGAACGAACACGAAATCAAGCGGCTGAGCTTCTAGAACATCCTTGTCGAGAGGAACAACGCCGTGGTAGCTGGCAGCAAAGCAAATCAAGAACGTTTAGCAGCTCAACAAGCCGAGGCGCAACGTCAAAGCTGCTATTAGAGAGCGGAACAAGAACGTATCGACCGCTCAACAAGCCGAAGGCGCAACGTCAAGCTGCTAATGAGAGCGGAACAAGGACGCATCGCCGCTCAACAAGCTGAGGCGCAACGCCAAGCGGCTATTAGAGCGAGCACGAACGTATCGCCGCTCAGCTAGCAAGTCGAGGCTCAAACGGCAAGCGGCTATTAGAGCTGAACGGGAACGTATCGCCGCTCAGCAGCAAGCTGAGGCGCGACGCCAGAAGCTTTACGCGCTGAACAAGAGCGTGGCAGCGGCTTCAACAAGCTGAGCGCAGCAGTCAAGCTGCCATAAGAGCTGAACAAGAACGTCTTGCTGCTCAGCAAGCCGAGGCGCAACGCCATGCAGCTAGTAGAACTGACGTGGGCGTGTCCTCGCTCAGCAGGCTGAGCAGCACGCCTTTGCCCATGAAGAAAGCAGCGCGCCAACGTGCCGAAGCTGCCGCTAAAGCTGAGAAGCAGAACGTCGAAGCAGCTGTCAGCTGGAGCAGAAACCGTGTTAACGCTCAACAAGCTGAGGCTCAACGGCAAGCCGCGCTTTAAAAGCTGAACGAGGCGTGTCGCGGTACTGAGAAAGCTTCAAAGCAGAACGCCGGAAAGCTGCTATTAGGCGAAGCAGAACGTATTGCTGCTGAAGCAAGCGGAACTTGCGAGACCGGCTGCGATCACGAAGAACAAGAACGTTTGGCTGCTGAACAACTGGCAAAGAGCGGCGGCTGCAGCTACAGCTCAGGCTGACAGCAGGCAAAAGCTGAAAGCAGAAGCGGGTGCCGCTGCTAAAAGCGCAAGCTGAAGCTGGGCAAAAGCTAAAGCAGAAGCGGGTGCGCTGCCTGGCTACAGCACAAGCTGAAGCCGAAGCTAAGGCTAGCAAACGGGTGCAGCTGCTGCTAAAGCTCAATCGAAAGCCGGGACAATAGCTAAGCTAAAGCAGACGCTGCTGCTAACGCGCTCGGGCTGGCTTCAGAAGCAAAAACTAAGTCAGGAAGCGGAGACTGAACCAAGTTCAAGAGGGCAAAGTACCGCAATCTTATGTAGATGCTCGTAATTTCAGCCTCTACAAAAGGCTCTCCTGTAACAGAAGCAAAATAATGCTTTCCAACAATGGATTCCACCATTGCAAGCCCAATGCATCTGCAAAGTGTAGCCTTGCCTGACGCGAAAATTACGAATCTATGTCTACGACAGTGAGATTAAGGAAATCAAATATCGCGCCTTCGAGTATGTCCTTACGTGGCTAATCCCAATCGACACAGATCAGCAATACGCGATACATTTATGTACCAGGGGAATATTTCAACAACGGCACTATCAACGGTTTGCTGCGACAGACGACCCCTATCTTCATGCCAAATGCGGTGAAGCCCGGTTATGTGCCAAGTCAGCTATGACTCAAAAATGGAAAATGGTAAGCGTAACGTGTTTGCTTTGCATTATCCGTGGTTGCGTGGTAACTTCTGCTACACGTGGTCGTACCAATAAAGCTGCCGATAGCAACTTCATCGGTAAAGGAAATCACGGTAATCGTTGACTTACAAGCGGCTACAGCCTGCTTACACGCCAACGATTCCGCTATGCCGGAGGTAATGCAAAGCCGCATTATCTGCGATGGTGCAAGCGCAGGCGGTGGTGTATCCTTGTTACAAGGTGCAACTGGTAGCAGCTCCGACTCAACCATATTTACAAGCGTGAGGTGCACAGCTGCGGCGGCTAATGTATGCACGCAATATCTGCGTATACGCCCCTATCACTAACCTCGATGCGGCTGATATGACTTACGAATGGAGTTATAACGGCATTTCATCGCTAATAAAGTGACTATGTCCCGGGTGAGATTACCACAAGCTTCAATGTAGGCGGTACTCCTGCTCAGCTGCACACAATGCAGCGATGTAAACTTGAATTCAGACGATTTGTATGCTCAAAATGCTCAGTGGGCACTTCCCTGATTGCGGCAAAATAACACAATTACGCGCGACTCTCTGGGTCGTGTTCTAAAACTCGATCAGAATGGTAATGGTACTTTTCAAAGTATGTAAAGAATTTATCGTTACTGCTGCTAATAAGCACAAGCTAAAGGTACCCGATTTGATCTATAAGCATACATGCCTTGCAGCGTGATAATAAAACAGGGACATCAAAGACATTAACTGGGAAGCATATAACCATTTTGTAAGCCGTTCTAAAGCGCCAGGCGCCTTTGACTCCGTTCCAATGATACTGGTGAAAACAGTCTATTTGGTACAAGGTACTACAGATAATAATCACTTTACAATTACTGCTGCGTACGATACAACTACTAATCAAGATGTATGCGTAGAAAATGCTAAGATTGTTACTGATGATGGCAATGAGCTATCTCGGTGCTCCAGCTGCGACAAATGCACGATTCTATCGTATCCGTGCAGCACGGCTGAGCAGCGATCATCTGTTGCGTTCAGCTTTACAATCGTAGGTACGCGTGCTCAAAACCTTGGGTGCAGGTAGATATGCGCAACTTCATTTGATGTAGATCATTCTGGTGATGCGATCTGAAAAATTATTCAACTGGATGGATAATATTGTTTAAAAACGGTGAGATAGTACAATTAAGCCATGCAAAATACTAAAGGAGCTACCTGGTAGCTCCTACTCACTCTGATTATAAATTTTCTTGTGTATTCAATAATAAATATTCGACCTGTAAAGACCACTCTCCACTATCAATAATCTGCGCAAGTATCCTGCTGTTACATTACCTATTGCAATAACAAATGAATTCAGAGAGAGATGCTCCCTGCAAAATACGGGGAAACATCCACATGTGTTTGAGACCAGTAGAAAAGCAACTGTTATGCTTTCACCATGATCGAGTGATTAAACTTCAGGAATAAAGCTGGCAGATAAGTAGCGTTCGTCTGTATCAGGAGAGTGCTACCAATGTGCCTTTATTTTCGGGGCGTTTGCCGTTTTCAAGCGAGCCGCCCAAAGCGCAGCACCAGAGAAATACCTACCAATACACCTGCTGCAATAGCGACCGAAGGCTTGAGATGTGTAGCAAAGCATCCTCGTTAGAAACTTGGATTACTTCATCGTAAATGTTGGTATCCAATGTATCTGGAATAAACCAGCACCTAAACCTTGGTTTTATGAAAGTATGGTTTACCATTAGACAATACAGGAGAATCTGCTACAACGGTTCTCACGGCAACCGCATACCATCGAGGGTTTTCGTTCTTTCAAGTAGCGACCTGCTGCTGCTCAACGTACCGCCTGTAGCAACACCAGATACGTAGATATCTACGGTACCATCAGCAGTATCTCCTTAGATTTCGAGGACCAGTTGTTCTGTGTGGTGCAGATGGCTTGATTTACGAACTGACCTGCTTCAATAGCGCCGGCTAGCCAGCCGTTGCGATTTCTTAGCTTTTAATAGCGCCTTTCATGCCAGAAGACCGTCAGTCAATAGTGAGCACCATAACCAAGCATTAATTTACGGCGTTCAATGGACATTGTTTCAGGCATTACCGATTACAGCTGTAGCCAGGCGCAGCGCCTACGGCAAATGAAGTACGTACCAGTATTACCAGATGTAGCTTTGTTGCTGCCTGGTTGTAATTCATGATTCTTTAAAGCTTGAATGATTGCTGCGATACGGTCTTTTACGGAACCGCCTGGTTGAAATGTTCAATTTGCGAAAATATTGGCGTTTGCCTGTTTTACCAAACGATATGGCAGCTAATAATGGTGTTTTACAATTAATTCAACAAAGATTTTGCAATTTAGACATAGTGGTCCTCCTTATTAAATAGAACCATCCCAATTATCATATTTTTGCTCAAGTTTGGCGTAAATTATCAATTACATCTTGTAGGGTTACGTTTTCTAAATAATCATAAAATATAGTTTTATAAGCCTGCTTAGAAACCAACGGTGCGTTCGTGATTACTGTCATCAGTATACCCCGCTTCGCCAAGGTAGATATGATAGCCATCAGTTCACCTCCAGTAGCAAGCAATATTTCAGCGTTGTAACCTGCGGGCTTTTAGACAATCGATATCCGCCATGTTACCGCGGATACTATATAGGTTAGCGCTAAACGAGCTACGATACCTTCTGGTATTTTTCAGATATGCCTTGTCGTTCTGCCACAGATCGCAAAACGGTTTAACTTGCCCTTGCTCTGCCGATCGATGAGAACCATCAATGCATAACGACCTTTTGGCAAATCCTCACACCTCTTGCCTTTCTTTGTAACGTTGGTGATACGGCGCCATATTAAAAAGTGCATATTATATTTATAAAAGCTGTTTATAAAACCTTTCATATTAATGGGAATTAATTTCCATTTATAGACCACTCACTATAAAGTAAGAACTTCCTACTTTTATAAAGGGATAATAACAACACAAAGGACCAGCCGAAGACCAGTCCTTTTTGCGTATGAGACTAACGTTTTGTTATATGAGGTTTACCATGATGAATTGGAAGGTTCATCTGGTATTGGGTTTCCTATCGTCCGGAAGCGATGCGCGCCCGTGTTTATGTCGTTGAGGGAGTTATCTAGATTGCTCTGGCATTTAAGTATAAGTTCTTGGTAGATTTTACCTACAAGATCAGACCTGGTTTCAAGTGTCTTTACAGCTGTGTGCAGGAGCACTTGATCGCCATGTTTAGCTACACAATTAGTGCCGGCTTGTACTTTTGCGAACCAATTCTTCAGCGGAACGACCGATACCCATATCATGATTTCTGCTGTACGCACAGAAGCCTTCTGGATCTACTACGAAATGTGCCACGGTAAGCCATAGCAGATTCTTCTTGGAATACATCGAGAATCAGCCAATTCATGTTTTGTCAGCTAACATGTAGTACTCGATTTTATTGATGTGGAGAAGCATCAGACCATGCTATTGAACAATTCGGAGTCTAGATACGAATCGCTTTCACTTTTAATTCTTTCAACTCTGCATAGGGTTTTGTACGTCTTCCAACTCAGTAGGGCATACAGATGTAAGAGTCTGTGGATAGAATACAAATACAGACCATTTACCTTACGTCTGCAGTGCTAACTTTTTTACCAATTCAGGTTTTGAAAGCATCAGAGTGTGAATTCAGGAAGTTGTTTACCAATAATAGACGTATTTATGTCCTCCTTATTTGAGTTCATATTTAACGAATATATTTACATTGGTGTGCCCACCATCTATATCTATCTTTGTCTGTATAACCAAATATCATTCCATGTTGCAGAGTGTTATTTTTGAATTTATCGATATATTTTCCAGTGCCGATGAAAAAAAGAGAAAATTAACGTTTCTGAGCATCTTTCTTCTTTACATGCTAACAGACTTACTGTTCACAGTAGCGTGATCAAAAGCTATTAAAACCTGCTACTGTATTAGCAAGCCCTCTTCGTGCCTATGATTTAGCAGATTATTCTTTTCGATTTACCATATACAAACTGCCTGGTTTGAGTGCAGCTAATATAAATAAACCTATAATAGATAAAAATAGATCATCGCTTTAATCTGTTTTTAGTTCTAAAATTCATCTGTACGGAATAATGGTGTGTGCATTATTTGGCGAATTTAAATTCCTGGATGCTTGTGTACCAATAAGATGGATGATTTTTACTTCAATACTTTCAACAAGACGGTAGCTCTGGAGATGTACCACAAATTACAAAGCCTGCATCAGTCAATTGTTGACGGCGGTATTCATTGTTGAACTCATAGCGATGATGACGTTCATAAATCAATCTTCCCCATAAGCTTCGTAGTTTTCATACCGGCTTCCACTTTGCATGGATAGATACCTATTTTTGTTAACACCGCCTTTTTATCTACATCAACAGTCACTCATCAAGTCAATTACTGTGCCAGCATTTCATCGTTCATGGGGTTGCTCCTTCCATGCCGCACGTTGCAGGCAAATTCCATTACTGCAGATTGCATGCCAAGGCATGAGTAGGAATGTGGAATATTGTTTTCTGAGCGTATTGGATTGCGAATTTTACCTTCTACCACGAACCAAAGCCACCAGGCACGATGATACCTTCAACACCTTCAAATACCTCTTTAGGATCTACAGAAGTATCATCCAAGTTCTTCAGTCAATCGAATATTCACTTTAGTACCTGTAGCAATACCAGCATGATCTAGAGCTTCAACTACCGGATAAATACGCATCATGCAGCGCTACATGTTACCAACGTGTAACTGTAATATCTTTATTAGGATTAAGATCTTATGAACCATTTCTTCCATACGGTCATATCACATGGACGATCTTCAAGACCACTTTTGTGTAATATCATCAAGACCTTGATCTGCATCATCAATGGCACTTCATAGATAGAGCTACAAGTTTGATTTTCCAATAACTGCTTGGGTTCTACATCGCAGAACAAAGCAAGTTTTTCTTTCATATCATCAGAGATATGTTTCTCACTACGACATACCAAAATATCTGGTTGAATACCAATACTGCACAATTCTTTTACACACTATGTTGTGTAGGTTTGTTTTCAACTCGCCTGCGGCATTGATGTAAGGCACTAACGGCAACGTGAATGTAAAGTGTGTTACGGTATACTTCTTTCACCCTGGCGAATAGCTTCCATAAATAGCAAGCTTTCAATATCTACAGTACCATGATTTCAGTGATAACTACATCAGCATTATCCTCTTTACCTGCATTGAAGCATTTTGTTTAATTTCATTTGTAATATATTGAATTACTTGTGCAGTGCTACCTAGGTAATCACCTTTGCGTTCTTTATTGATTACAGACAATATACTTTACCAGCTGTAATATTAGAACGTTTGCTAAAGGTTAATATCGATAAAGCGTTCGCCAATGCACCCAAATCAAGGTCCGTTTCGGCGCCGTCATCTGTTACAGAATATTCACCATGTTGGTAAGGGCTCATCGTACCGGGATCGATATTAATGTATGGATCAAATTTTGAATCGTTACATTGAAACCGCGGTTTTTAGTAAAGCGACCCAGATGCTGCTGTAATCCCCTTTCCAGAGAAAGAAACGCTGCCGCCAGTTGCGAAAATATACTTAGTTGCCATGATGCCTCCACCTGTACGCATTTTTCGGGCAAATACCTAAATACAAGCCTTGACGAAGAACAGGGCAATCGCTGCGCGGTAATCCAAAGACGAAGCATTTGCAACGCTGGATCTACGCCAATGATACGACCTTGACGGTGGAATGATTGAACCTTAACACCGATCATTATCGTACCGAGCAATACGATTGGTGCAGTGTTCGCCCAGCGAACGACCTCTTCGGATATTCAGCTAATTTAATTAATTCTAATTCCATTTCACTTGTAAGTGTTGGCGAACAGTTTCTGTAATCGCCAAATGCGATGCCAACTTCACGCGCAGTTTGCCGTGCTGTGAATACGAACTGGGCATAATGGATATAATACGCAGGTTGTCATTACTGCGAGATTTTGCCAGGTTAATATCGAAATCAGTTGGCGACATAAGGAACGCATCAAGAAGAAATAGCGAACGCATCTGCCAACCTCTTCAATCAATTCATCTAATGTAACGCTATCACCACTACGTTTGATTTAACAAGTTGTCCGTCACGGAACAATACCATTTATATGCTAATACTGTTAATTTATCAGGAATTCTTCCATTGCCATAACCGCTTTTACGACATACATAATGTGATGGTCAGCGCCCAATCTCAATCATTTCTTTAAAGCCACGATCAAATTTATTGCAATGATACGCAATATCTGCCGCCCAAATATGTAGGAACCGTATCACGAATAACTACGCGGTCTTTATCATCACCATAATCAGTAGTTTTAACCATAAAGCACCGTTTTTCATAAACTTTGCCGAAATTTAATGCTATCTACGGAATGATGAATCTCATCCGTTTCATGAACTGCGTTCGAAGAGCAATTATCAAAAGTAACATGATTTCTAGTAATGTTTCCTCTAAGCGAGATAATTTTTCTTTTAAGCCTCTTCGTAAACAAGGCTACACGATCTGCTTCGTTCATAGCATTTATTTATCAAAGCCTTCGCGTTCTGCAGCCTTTCGCTGTTTCAATATGGTGCGATAGCCATTTCAGGGAACACGGTAACGGAATATCGAACTCAGGCACTAGAACCATCTCTTCATTGCGTTTAGGTGGAATACTAAATGTAGCACCTTGTAACTCTTGGAAACGTGCTCGATAGCCATGTTGTCGGTTGCAGTTACACCATCATTGATATAGTACTCGATTGTACTATTTATAACCCACCACGTAACAAGTTTACAAGAGCACCCCATTACGCAGCACCGCGACCATATTCCAACAATAAATGGACTATTTGGTTTACTTACGTACTCTGCTTGAATTGTATCGCGCGCGCAATGGTTGAACACCATACTCGGTACCCAGCATTCAAAAGCTGGCTTTTAACGTATCGTACACCTATGGTTTCGAAAATTAATAAAACCTGCGCCAGCGCCTCAGTAATCAAAATTCATATGACTAATCAGCTTCCTTAATGTAACAAAATTTGACGACTACGAGCGGGTTATAGCGATGTTTGTAGAAAATCACCGAATTCGCGCGAGGTGGCACTTCGGGAACGATTTCTGGATGTTCCCCAGCCGGCAAATCACCACTTATTAATCATCTTACAATGCTTCTTCAATCCCCGATTTCCAAGTTCCTTCATATCCGCCATATCCTCCCGCATCTATGTAACTAATTATCAATTATTCTTCAACAGGCATATCTAAATGAACATGACCTACGCCATCCTTGAAAGTCTGTTAATTCATGAGTATTTACAGCCATATGTAAATCACCATATGGTGTTTCATATACAGCTTCGTTCTTCTACGGACGTATTGATATTGCCTATTGACAGCCCCTGTTC